>Ga0209737_10000118_pt1 | contig 71788 bp, 52 predicted proteins | sample TergutCu122P3_FD_187284 | JGI IMG/M metagenome (GOLD analysis project Ga0209737, IMG submission 187284) | Cubitermes ugandensis P3 segment gut microbial communities from Kakamega Forest, Kenya - Cu122 P3 (SPAdes) (version 2) | ecosystem: Host-associated > Arthropoda: Insects > Digestive system... | reverse complement strand
TGGCCGACATAGCCCGTGGCCGTTGCGTAAGCAGTCGCGGCCTCCACAACCCTCGCGGCGTCAAACGCAAAATGTCCAACTTCCCCGTCCGCCACCGCGGCGCAACCCTTAACCTCAGGCATCAGCCCTTGCCATTTCTTATTATCTGAACAGTATTGGGTTTAGGCCTCACGGAGAGCCGGTGGTGAGTTTCATCAAATCGGCAACAATCTCGGAATAGAGGATGGGGTGAAGCTCGTTGGGTTTGAGTTTGCCGCTCGCCCCTTGGAGGGAAAGCTCCGTAATGCTCAACTCGTTTCTCTCTTCAATGTAGCCGATGGACACCTCCCCCTCGTAGAAAACAATGGCTGTGACACTCCCAAAATTCTTAAAGTGAGAGCTTAAACCTCCTCCGTCCCCAATCTCATAACGCCTCCAACCAAGCGCTTCGAGGCCAAACACCAGCTTTGGCGCAGGGAAACGTTTGCCGTTGACGCAGGAAATGGCCTCCTTGTCCGCGGGTGCCAATGGGTAGACGGCTCGGCCGAGTTGGTGGAAGGGTTGAATCATCTCATAGTCGGCAAAAATGCGTGCCCAGGCTGAGCGCGCCTCTTCGCTCAGCTCCAGCGGGTGCGGAATCCCTATGGAAAACGCCTCGCCAGGTTGCTTCCAGAGGCTGTCCTCTGTGTCCGCAAAAGTCCCATCCTCGGCAATACGAAAGGTGGAAAGCAGCGGCCCGTCGGGCGCAAAGGCCCCAAGCACGAGGCGGCGGACCAAATAGGTGAGTACCGGGTGGTCGACAAAAAACGTTTTAAAGTCCGAAAGGCTCCAGCGACGCTGCAAAACCATCGCACGCTCAAAGCGTAAAAGCTGTAGCGCAGCGAGGGACTTTAAATCTTTCCTGAGGCCTGAAAGCTTTGCCTTGGCCTCTTTGGCGAGCGCCGCGTTGTCGGACTTTGCGGGCTTTGGCAACTCAGAGAGGTGTTTGCCTTCTTCGTTGCGCAGAAGCGGTGTGAGTTTCTCGTCAAGCGAGAGAAAAAATTTGCGCGGCCCAAAGTCGAGGACACAGGCCCCCGCCTCGTCCAACCCCAGGCTCGGGACGAGGCGGTCTTCCAACTCCTCGCGCTTCAGAGAGCGCGCAAGCGCAATCATCTCAATCCGCTGCGACGCACTGCCTTTGAAGGCCGGGTATTTTGACTTTTCAGAAAGCAGGCTGATTTGCATCAGCGCGGTGTCGCTTCCAATGCTCATGAGTGCATCCAGGGCAGCCTGGGCGCGTGCCGCGGCACTCTCGCCAGGCCACTCTTTGGCCAAAGCGGCCAACTTGCGCGCACAGGTGTCGTCGCCCCAAAACCCGACAGCCTGCATGCAAAATACCTGCTTGGGGTCGGCGCCAAGCGCGAGCCAAGTCTCAAAAAGCTTCCATACAAACTCCGCGCGCGAGGCCTGCGTATAGGTGGAGCGCGCTGCGAGGACACCCGGGTGTGGCTCATCGACGTTGGAGAAGGCAAGCTCCAACAAGCGTCGCTCTGTCTCTGCAGGGGTGGCCTCTTTGCCGTCTTGCCGCACAAGCTTGGGCAAGCTGGCAAAAGTTGCGAATTTGGGCAGCACCGGAAGCTTCACCCCCCGCATTTCCAGCGGATCCTCCGAGAGTACTTCGAGCACCCTCGCATGCTCCCCCTCTCCCTCGGCCAGCCTCAAAATGGTTTCGCGGTGACCTCGCCCGTCCAAAAAGCGCAGCGCGCGTGCCGCGGCTGTGGCCTGGCCCTTCTCCCTCAGCATAACCATGGCTGCAAGCGCCGCGTGTTTGGGATGGCGCAAAAGCCACGAGCGGGCGAGTGCCTTCAGCTGTTTGCCGCTGAACGCTTCGATAATGGGCGGCGCCAGCGATGCTTCACCGAACGGCATTGCGTTTTTGAGAGCCTCTACGAAGAAGTCCGGTTCCTGAAGCGAGAGCTGGAGGAGAGGCAGCGCGGCGAAACCATCCCTGAGCATGACACGCGAAAGCCCCTGAGCTTTCGTGACGTAGCCGAGCGCGTAGAGCCGCTCGAGAAAGCGCTTGGGTGCGGCGGCGAGGATGTTGCTGTTTGAGGGGATGGCATAACGCTCCCGAATCTCCATCCACTCCTCCTGCTCCTTGGGTGTGCACAGCTCCTCCTTTTCGCCATCGCTGCTCGACACGAGAGCGACCAGGTTCTTTCCGTTCCACTTCAGCTCGTGCGGAAAGATGTAGGCAGTCTCAGCAGCGTCGCGCTCCTCGTCGGTCCAGGTCTGCTCTGGTGCGAGGGAGACTTTGGTTTCAAGCGGCTTGAGCGTTATGCGCGAAGAAGGTGGCGGCTCATAGGCATAGGTTTCTTTGCTGAGCGCCGCGAGGCTGAATTCGGGAGGAATAAATTGCATCGGCACTTCGGGTGAGCAGCGGGCTTCGAGCAGCTTGGCAAGCCGGGTGTCGCCCTTTCTGTGTGCGAATGCCACTGCGCGCGCTTTGTCGAAATGGCCGCTCAAAACCAACCCATCGGTCCCCCACACAAAACCCTTTTTGTGTTCGCCGTACATTGCTTCGAGTGCTGCGTCATGCTCCAGGTGTGCGAGCAGGAGACACCATCGCCTGTTTTTGTCCTCGTCATCCTCCCAGGGAGAGGTGGGTTTCATGGCCGCAAGCACGGGGGCAGCCTTGGCGCCCTCCACCTCAAGGAGCGAGGCGAGGTACATTCGTTCGACTGTCTCGAAAAATTCATGCCCCAGATCGTGGTTCTTCTGCTTGGCGAGGAAGAGTTCCAAGGTTTCCAGCTCTCCGGAGGCGAGGCCGCTCGCATGTACATCAGAGTTGCCGAAATCTCCGACGTTTCTCAGCGCGGCTTTGTGGAGCTTGCGCTCCTCGGCAGTCGCAGAGGGCCCCAGCGGAAGCAGGAAAGTTCCCGCCCAGAGAAAAGCAGCGCAATATTCACTGTGCTCGCCCGCCTGGGACGCAATGAGCGGAGCACAGCACTCCAGGACTGTTGACTGGGCCTCGAGGAACGTCCTCTCGTCGGCAAGCACCATCAGCTCGCGAAAGCGGCCAAAGGCGCCGACGTCCGCGTATGTGAGATGGGTGAAGCCGGCGAATGCCCGCCGCAGCGCCTCGGGGAGCCCGACTGCAGCAACCAAATAATCAGCGAAGCATGTTTCGGTGAGCGAAGCCCAAGGCGAATGCTGAACGAAACTGTGGCGGCTGTATTGCTTGGTGCAAAGTTGGAACAGCGCCGCGTCCTCCTCCTGCGTTGCTTTGCGTGCGACAGGCTCGAAAAGCCTTTCGCCCAATGCTCTGTTCTCTTTGTCATCGTCGATGAGCAGGCTCCATAGCCCATGGGTGTCCTTGTCATTTTTTCTCTTGTGGGTGCTGGCTTGCCAGATGCAGGCGCGCAGCGCGGCCCAGGCCTCGTCCAGCGTTGGCAGCGGGCGGATGGCTGTGGTGATGCCGCCTCTTCGGGGCCAGAGGTGTGAGCGGAGCAGCGGCGAGACATAGAGTCCGTTGCGGCGTTCAAGCGGCAAGGCGGCCGGTGCAGTCCAAATTTGAAAGCCAGTCGACGGCGGCGGCGCTGCCCATTCGGGACGGACAGGCGCTGGAGCCTCTTCGGCCTTCGCGAAAAAACTGGCGAGCGAGCGGGGCTGCTTTGGCGCCGCGGGCCTGGGGCCCATTGCCAACAGGAAACAGTCTTCGCCGCCGATGAGCATTTGCTCTCCGTGTCTGAGGCAGCACCAGAAATCCCCGTGGGTGATGTTTTGCACAAGCGGCTTGAATGAGCGGCCGTCGTCATAAGAGACGATGAGCAGACCGTCCTCGCCGACGGCCACGACGCGGCCATCCTCGAAGCAGTCGAGGCCATAAAGGTTTCTGGGGGTGCCGATGTTTATTTTCTCGAAGCTGCTTCCCCCATCCTCCGAGCGAAAAACGAGGCCGCCACAACCCACCACCAGCAGTGTCCCGCGTGGCGTCACACGGGCCATTAACAAGTCGACCCCTGCGGACAGTGGCGTGGAGTGGATGTTGTTTTCCCGAGCAATGTAGAGTTTGCCGGGTTCGTCGGTTGGAATCAACACCCCGAGCGGGCTTGAGCTCATCCGCCCTATGGATTCCTTTACCCCTTTCATGCGTGTGAATTTGTTTCCGTCTTTCGAGCGCACCACAAAGCCGTTGTCGCCCGCAACCCAGAGCCACCCATGGGAGTCCGCCACAACGCTGAAGAGACAGGCAGAAGTCTGAAGAGCGATGGTGTCCCAGCGCCGGCCGCCGTCGGTCGACTTGGCAAGAAAGCCGTATTCGCCGGTAATCCAGAGGGTGCCGTCGTGAATGCAGGCTCCGCGCAGCCCCTTGCCCGGCGAGCGTCCCTCCTGGAAAGTCTGCCCATCGGTGGTTGCAAGGAAGATGTCCTGGCCCTGGCCGCCAACTGCAAGCGCGACATCGCCGTTCGAGGCCAAACCCAAAACCAAACCATAGCCGCCCGGGCTCGTGCAGCGGCGAATCGGCGGCTCATCCTGCGGGATGGGCGTGTGTGGCACCGAGGCAATGGGCGCCGCGAGGACGAGTGGGGCTTTCGTAGCCTTTTTTGCGGCCTTCAGCACCTTGGCTTCGGAGGGTTTCGCGAGTGGCTCAAGAGGGGGGACGCTGACGGCGGGGCGGTTTGTCACATACGCGGATACGGCGCGTGTGTAGGGGAAAAGGGGGCTGCTTTCGGGAATTGCGTCGATGACTTTTCTGGCCACGGGGCCCATTTGGGCGAGGTAGGCTGTAATGGTTTTTATCCGAGCTTTTCTCGACATACAGCGCAGGAGGGCGTGGGCCGCTTCTGGGGTGTGGAGGACGGCGAGGACTTCGCTGAAGTCTTCCTCAGCGAGCCATTCCTCACAAAGCTCCACCACAACGTTTCCCAGCCGCGCCGCCACGGTGAATAACTCGTATTTGCTTGGGCTCTCGTCGACGCAACGGCAATAGGCGGTGATGAGCTTCGAATCATCCAGCGTGGTGATGAGCTCTCGAAGAAAATGCTTCCGCTCCAGCTCGCTTCGATTGACGCCGGGTTTGGAGGCGAGGTTGATGAGCTCCATTGCGCACTGGGTAGCCTTGGCTGTGTCACCCAGCACATAGGCAACCCAGCTTCGGGTCCACAGCGGTGCTGTGGAGTATTTGTCGGACACTGCGCGAAGCTGCTGGTATTCAGCGTCATCGACGATGGCTATCCGCTCTCGGAAGTATTGCCTCACTGGCCGGTCTATGTGAAACCGACGCCGACTGAAAGCTCTCTTGCGAAGCCACGCCGCTGTCGGCTTTACGAGGGCGTATGCATGATTGCAGTCGAAGTCATAGTCAATGCTTTGAATGGCTGCCTCGAGCGCGAAAAGCAGTCCTTTGGATTCAATCAGCCATGCCAATAACGTCGGCAACTCTTCAGTGCTCAACAAGTCGATACCATAAGCGAGGGTGACGGCCGCCTGCTTAACGCAGGGGAATGGTTCGTCATCGCTCGAAAAACTCAAAACCCGCTCGGCCATGGGACGCAACGTGCTTTCTGTGAGCGCGAGCCCATTTTTCGAACGGGTTTCCAAGAGCTCGCCGAACCGGTGCCGCACCTGCTCTATGGGGGGGTCAATTTCGAAGCTGGTCCGGCAATAGGCGCTGCCGCGCCAAGGGTGGACCAGCGCTCGTGCGGGCCCATAAATGTTTACCTGCCCTGCAATCGGCGAAGGGACGAGCTGGTATCCCTTCTTCAGTTTTTCGGCGACCAGCTTGTCATATTCCTTGCGGGCCATTTCGGGACTCTTGAAAGCCTTCACCGCCGGCTCGGAAACTGTGCCGAGCTTCCCATAGGAAACGCGCGTCTCATTTCCCTCGAGAACAATCTCCCAATATTTGCTGGAGTCTTTGTCGTTTAATTCATAGCGTGCCATGCAAGCCTCAATGCTGTGTGTTGGTGGCCTCTGCCCTCTGAGGCAGAAGCAAGAGACGTTATGTTGACCCATTGGCCCGGCAACCTTTGCCCTCCGCCTTCCGCCCCTCCGTCCTCCGTCCTCCGCACCGACAACCACCACCCTCTCCAACTGGGGCAATACAATAGCCTCAACTTGAGTCAATACAAAGCGGGGTGGCTTAGAGCAGGTTTTCCAAAAGCTCCAGGCGCAGCGCGGCGGTGGCCCACGCAGACACAGCGCTCGCCTCGTCGGCTTCGGCTCCTGTCGCGCGCGCAAGCTCAGAAGCTTCGAAGAGTGCGGCAAAATCAGCCGAGGCTTGTGCGAGGCCAAGCTCAGCCAAACGCTGCTGCGCCTGCCGCAGCCTCTGGCTCCAGCTGGGAGGGGCCGCGCGCAAGCCGTGGTGCACAGCATCACCAATTGTCGTGCGTGCCAGGGCCACTCCTTGCGCAACCGCGTCAAGCTCAGCGGGGGCGCGGGCCGGTGCCAGGCTTTGCAAGGCCTGCTCCCCCTCCGGCGTTGAAGGCTCGAGGTGGAGCGCGACAAGCTTTTCGGCAAACAGTGCAATGGGCTCAACCATCAGCTTGCCGCTTAAGCGGCGGGCTGCTCCAACCACCGCCTTTGCCTTCCCCTGGAGCAGCACCCGCGCAAGCGCCCCCAGTGCGCCGGGCGTTATCGTTCGGTGGTGCAGCTCAATCCAAAAAGGATGACCACACAAATCGACGCACTGCGCCCGGACTGCCTGCTCGCTGTTGTCATAGCCCATTTCCGTGAGGCTCGAAATTTCAAAAACGCGGATGTTTTCAGCCGCCAGCCTCGGGCGCAGTGAGCGAGGGGGGCGTGCGGCCAGCCACTTGCCAAACTGCTGAACGTTGCGCACAAGAAGCCCCGGAGGAATGGCGTCAAGTGACGCTCCCCCCGCGAGAATGCTTGTCCGCTTCGAAGGCCCCGTGGAAAAGCGCACGTGCCGGTTGGGGCTTCGCACCGCCGCATTCGACACCACCTGGCTGTGGGCCACCACCTCCAGCGGTACCCCTGAAAGCAGTGTCCTTTTTGCGAGTGCCGGGCCGTCTTCGGGTTTTTCGCCTTGCGGCATATAGGCCTTCTGCAATACCAAAACCGACTGCAGTTGGGGGGCTGCGAGAAACAACTCCACCCAGCGGCGCTCCCCATCCTCCTCAACCCGCACACCCAGCGCACACAGGCGAATGGAGTCAAGCGCAACCTCGGGCGCCTCGTCAAACCCAAGTATTGCACTCGCCGGCAAGGCACCGCCGCTCCCTGCCGCTCGAAAACGGGCGTGCAACTCGGCCACTGCCTCGGCCATCTGCCGAGGCGCATAGCGGGCGCTGCGCCGCACATAGGCGTCGCGGAGCGCTTCAACCTCTTCGAAAGCCGCCAGCGGCCACGCCAACCTGGCCCACTCAAGCCCGGTACGCGCCAGCATAAAGCGGGCAGAGGCGGCCTCGGAAAGACGCGTTGTCCCTTCGAGCAGAAGCAGCGAGGCCACCTCTGTCGCTGCCTCAAGCGCTGCAAGTTTGCGCTCGCTGCTCTCGGCTGCGCTGTCGGTCAACTCGACGGTTTTCAGTCTCGAAGTACCCTGGGCTTGGGCGGCCTGAAATGCCCAGACGGCAATGGCCACGTGCTCGCATCCACTTTTGAGGCGACAGTCACAACGTGCGAAGCTTAAGTCTCCAGGGAGGAGGAAGCGTATGGTAGAGGTAGGAAGCTGGGCCCGGGGGACTTCGCCTCGCTCAAAATCTCCTTGCGCCACCTCGACGAGAATTCCGCGCTTGCGCAGCCGACGGGCGCGCTCAAGGGCTGCGGCCCCAAGCAGTTTCTCGAGGGCCTCTTCACTCACCTGTGCCGGTGTCCAGGAGGGTGGAGGAGGGGCATTGGAGGGTGTAGCCCGCATAGCGAAGGCTTGCTGGTAGGCGAGAATGGTGGCGACGCGGTGGCGACAGACAGAGGTTGCGCCGCAGCTGCATGGACAATCTCTGAGTGCCTTTTGGGGGACGAGTCTGGCCTGGCTGCCGTCGGCGAAAGCTGCTGTCACTGTCCCATCCTCCTCCACCTGAAGTGCTGGCGGCTTCCCCTGCGCAAGCTCCCTCTGTGCCCGTTTAAACAGGCCCATGTTTGAGAGTGAGGCGATGGCCGCGGGGGTGAGTGAAAGCAAATCTTGTCGAAGCACAGCAGCCATGGCTAGCGCCCCTTCACCTTGTCGGCGATGAATTGTGCCAGCTCTCCCGGAGTCATCGCGCCGACATGCGCGCCGAGCTCCACCAGCTTTCTCGCCATGTCGCGGTTATAGTCAGGCTTGGCCTCTGCGTCGAGGGCCGCCAGCCCCAGCACAATGCTTCCTTGCGCCACCAACCCGCGGACTTCATGGAGCAGTTGAACCGAGCTTCCCCCTTCATAGAAGTCGCTTATGAGGACAACCACTGCCCGGCGTGGAGCATCCACCAGCTGCGCGCCATAGGCGACGGCCTGGCCTATGTTGGTGCCACCGCCCAGTTGGACTTTCATCAGCAGCTCAACCGGCTCGGTGACGTCTGCAGTGAGGTCGACAACTTGGGTGTCGAAGGCAACAAGGTGCGGTTGAATGCCTGGGATGGACCAGAGGCAGGCGGCGGTGACTGCCGAGTGGATAACCGACGAAACCATGCTCCCGCTCTGGTCGACAAGGAGAATGACTTGCCATTTTTCAGCGTGGCGCTGGGTGCGTGCGAAAAACAGGGCGCGCTCAATAAGCACGCGCCGGGACTTGACGTCATAGTGGCTCAGGTTTTGGCGAAGTGTTGCGCGAAAATCAAAGTTGCGCGCCACGGCAAAGCGAGAGCGGCGGTGGCGGTTGATGAGCCCGGCAAACGCCTCGCGGACTTGAGGCCGCATCTTCTCCATAAGCTGCTGGAAAACCTTTGCCACCAGCTTACGTGCGAGGACAAGCACCTCTGGGTTCATCAAATGCTTGGTGCGCAAAACCGCCCGAAGCAGCGGTTCGTTCGGCTCAACGCGCCGGAGGACTTCGGGGTGCGTTACCACGTCAGAAATCTCATAACGCTCCACAGCGTCGCGCTCGAGGCGCTCAATGCATTCAGCGGGGAAGAGGCGGTGGATTTGCTCTATCCAATCCGGGACGGCAAGTTGGGAGGGGCCAAGCCCACCGGTGCGCTCTCTCACGTCACGCCCGACAAAACCCTTCTCCCGGGAATAGAGCCACGCGAGTGCAGCATCCATCCCTGCGGCCTCACCTACAAGGCCCCCCGGCACCACCCCCTCTGCCGCCTCGCCAAGCACCAGGCGCCAACGTTGAAGCGGACTGAGGTGGATGCTCATGGGGCCTCTTTGGGGTGAAACGTGGAAACGAGCAATCCAAATTGGCGCATTGCCTCGTCCACCTCAGCATCCATTTGACAGCCGCGAGCAATGGCCTCAGCGCTCGCCTCAAGCATAAGGAGGTTTGCGCCCCGGCTTGAGTGTCCGTGTTTTTCCGAAAGGCGCTCGGCGATGGTGGCCTTTTCTCTCGGGGGGAAGTAGCTGAAGGCGAGGCGGAGCGCAGGCAAGGCGACAAGAAACTCCGGGCCGGCCATGCCCACGAGGACTTCGTCGATGGCAGCGAGGACTTTTTTCTGGTGCACCGTCTCTTCGCGGGCAAGTGTGAAGAGGCCCGAAAGAAAGTCGCCAAAACTTGCGGGCAGGGCCGCTTGGCGCACGGCGTGGGTGGCCGTGTCAGCATCCACTTGCGCGTCACCGAGCGACCAGAGGGCGCCGAAGCAGGCGCCGCGGACATCGGCAGGAGCATCGGCTGCGCAGGCGCGCCGCCTGAAAACGGCACAGGCCTCGTTTATTGCATTTGGCAGCGTTTGTGGCCCGAGGGTGCGGGCAACGTCGCGCAGGGCCATGACGGCGGCAATGGGCCAGGCGTCTGCGCTTGTGCCTGCGCCGGCCAGGTTTTCGAGAAGCCAGAGGCCACGTGTGAATGCTTCCGCAATGGCTGCCTCCAACTCCGGCCACCCCCGGACATTAAAAAGCACGTCCTGGGTGAAAATGCCAAGCAGCCTCTGCAGCGCCTCGCCGAGCCGACTCAAATTGGCCTCGGAAGCGGCATGGCGGCGGACTTCGTCGAGGGCACGGCCCGTCAGCGACTCGACGCCGACGAAGATGGCCTCACCAAGCAAGGCCGTGAGTGTTGAAATGTCCAGCTTTGGCGCAGCCAGTGCCTCTTCAAGACGGAGCGAGGCCGCATCCACAAGCGTGGCGCCGAATGAGGCCGCTTCAATGAGTGCACTCTCGGCAAACTCGTGGTGCATAACACTCCACAGCTCCTCAAGCACAGCGTCCGTGGCCCACTGTGGCCCAAGCTTGCGCTCAAAGCCCGGAATTTCCAGCACGCGCAGCCGGTGCAGCGTGCGGCTTTTGGCAAGGGCATCCGGCTCATGCAATTTGAGGTGGACTGTGCGAGGCACAGCCGTCGTTTCCAGGCCCTGGGCTGCCAGGGTATGTGCGACGTCTGAAAGCAACGCGGGGCGCGGGGTGCTTGCGTGCAACTTTCCCTCCCGCTTACCTGAGAGTGCACGCAGTATTTCGAGCAGCAGCGCGTCGGTTTCCCGGCAAACCAGCCCCCGTTTGGACCAGGGGAGAGGGGCGTCCAGAGACTCTTTGACAAGCGCTGAGGCAAGTCCGTCGAGCAAGTCTGTGCGCCGCAGGCACTCATGGCCTCGCATGCGCGCCAACCCTTCGGCGAGCGAGGTTGCTGAAATCAAATCCGCCGCACAGACGCGTTGGCCTTGCTCACGCAATGCCTGCACAATGCTTTCAAGTGCATGCTCCGGTGCACGGCGGGCGCCGGAGCGGAAGGCCCCCTCATAGAAACCAGGAGAAGGCATGCCAGACTCATAGCCGGTGAAGGAGTCAAGCCGATGGTATGAGTATGGGACGAGGTAGCTGTGTGCGTCCTCCGCTTTGGGTACTTCCGGCCAGCCCGGACAGTCCGCGGCCTCGAGTGAGCAGAGTGCCGGTGCATGAAAGCCTCCGCACACAACCACCACGTGGCCACCTTTGGCCTCTGCGAGTGCCGCGCGAATCCACGCTGCCATAAACGCTTCACGTGGCCCCGCCAATTCTTCGGTGCGCATGGCCGCAAAATAGGCCCGCAGCCGCTCGTCGAGGGACTCAAGCTCGGCCTCGGTGTCGGCAGGCCCCTCAAAGAGGTGCTCCCAAAGTGTATCATACCCATCCAATTGGAAGCGGTGGCAGAGGGCCTCCATGGCGCGGGCCCGGCGAAGCTCATGGTCTCCATAGCGGTTGTTAATGCCGTGGAAGGAGGGGTGCCAGGCAGGCAAGTCGATAAAGAGGGGGCGGGAGCCGATTTCGCGGGAGAGGAGGAGGGCCTGCCACTCGGGCGAATATTCACAAAAAGGGGCCCATGAGGCTTTGGAGGTGGCATGGGCCTGGCCGCCGGCCAAGCGATGGAAGCTGTAGATGGCGATGGGCAGCTGGTGGCCAAGCATCAACTCCCCAAGCCGCTCATTCATATCCGCAGGCCCCTCAATCAGCACAAAACTTGGCCGCACTTTTCGCAGCTTGTGCGCAACCAGCCGGGCGCATGCGGGGCTGTGGTGTCTGACGCCAACGACATGGAGGCGGGGGCAGGCCATTTTGGGGCTCTATCCTGGCAGCAAGTGGCGGGCCTCATAGAGTGCGCGCCAATGCTCTCCGGGCCGTTTGGAGACGCGCTGCTCCAGCCAGGCGCGCAGCCGCTTGAGGTCATCCTTGTTGTCCTGGGCAGCGGTGCCGGCCAGGTGCTCGACAATGTCCGAAGGGTGCCCGGCGTCGCGGCGCAGAAACCAGCCGCGGACACCCACCGCGTGAGCAACCGCGACGGCTTCGGCCGTTGAGAGCACCGAAGAGAGTTTTTCCATGGCGTGCCCCTCTTGCGAATGGCCGGCGCGTAGCTCACGAAATGTCATAACCAGAAGTTCAAGCAGGCTGTCGGGTGGTGCCAGGGGCACACCACTGCGCTCCAGCAGGCGCGCGGACTCGCGTTTGACGAGCGCCATTTCCGTGGCAAAGTCAGCGATGGGGAAAACGGTTTCAAAGTTGAAGCGGCGTTTGAGGGCGGCGCTCATTTCGTTGACACCACGGTCGCGGGTATTGGCGGTGGCAATGACATTAAACCCCTCAGCGGCAAACAGCATGGACTCGGCGCCAGAAAGCTCAGGGATGGCGAGCACACGCTCAGAGAGCAGCGAGAGGATGGCGTCCTGGATTTCGAGGGGGCAGCGACTTATTTCTTCAAAGCGTACAATGCAGCCCTCGCGCATTCCCCTGTAGAGGGGGGCGGGGACCAGTGCTTTTAGGGAAGGCCCCTTAGCGACAAGCAGCGCATAATTCCAAGAGTATTTCATCTGGTCTTCCGTGAGGGAAGCCCCTCCTTGGATGGTGAGGGTGGAGGTGCCGCAGATGGCGGCGGCCAGCAGCTCCGAGAGGAGGGATTTGGCCGTCCCCGGGTCCCCCACCAGCAGGAGGCCGCGGTTGGTAGCCAGGCTGACCATGGCCCTGTCCACCAGGGAGGGGTTGCCGACGAATTTGGGGGAAAGGCCAAGCTTGTCGTCACCCAGAATGAAGCGGCGCACAGCCGACATAGAAAGTTTCCAGCCAGGTGGCCGCGGGCGTTTTTCAGAGGTGTCCCAGGTTTCGAGGCGGGCAAGCTCAGCAGCGTGGAGCAGCTCAGCGGGTGGGCGTTGCATGGCCTTGGGGGGCGTCATAGCGCTCACTTTGGGTTTTTTAGGGGTGGGCATTGACGGTTTATACACAATTTTTGACATGGCCGTGTAACACAACAGCTGCGGCTACGCCATATATCTATAGAATCCCCTACAGTCGCCCCCTAATAGGTGTGTGTTTATGAAAAACGGTCCTCAAAGAAAAACTGCCATGAAAAGGCAAATCTGCTGCGCGTGGGCGCTTTGGATGACCAGCTGCCTGCTCCTTGTGGGCTGCTCTGAGTCCATTGAAAGGCTTACCGAAAACCTGCGCACCTACAAGTTTGTACACGCCCGCATTGAAGCGCCGCGCCCCCAGTCTGTGGGTATGGCGTTGAAGGTGGCTCCCGTAGAGCGCTTCCCCCAGGGGTTTAAAAGCAAATTCCCCCTCCAGGGCGGTGGCGAATGGGAGGGGGGGCTCAAGCCTGTTTTTGATCCTTTGGGGGGGCAGAGCGCCTATGAGAATGTGAGGAGGAATTATGCCCGGGACAGTTTCAGCTATATAGACACCGACTACCGGCACATTTCACGGCTCGTTGGCGGGGAATTCTGGCGTTATGACTTCAGCATTGCTTCCTTTGAGGAGATGCGCCACCTGGAAAAATATGCCATGGATTTGGGCTGCCAAATCCTCTCCTCCACCGGCGGGGAAGTGGCCTTCCTCTGCACAGAGGGGGGCTATGGGTGGTGGGGCAAATTCACCCACTCCCCCTCCAGTAGCAAGCAGAACATACGCGTCGAGTTGTGGAGGGAAAAGCGCCTGGCCACAGGGCAACCTTTGACAATTACCAGAGGGATGGGGAATGGTAGCCTGCTTTATTTCAGCACGACGCATACCGACGGGAAATTTCAGAGCCTGAAGGTGGAGACGACGCCCGGGCGCAGCAACCAAATACAGGCCCACTTCCACCGGCAGGTGGGCGTTTATGACAAGAAAATCTCCTATAAGCGCTCCCTCCGCTCCAACATGGCACCGGGAGGTGTTTTCCACCTGGACGACATTCCCCAGGAGCCCGGCGATTTGCTCTGGGAAGTCGCCACAGACGCTTATTCGCTGGAGCCGGAGCAAAGCCTCACCGTCACCCTCAACGACGTTGCGGACATTCCTCCCGTCAAATACGGTGAGGCGCTGGGCGCGCTGCTGGTGAAGGGGGCGCCCTGGGGCAAAGTCAGCGTGGACTTAAGCAGCCAGGGTGTCACCACCCGGCACGCAAAGCTGCCAGGCGGCCCCAAAGCCATCGCCAGCCAGACGGGGGAGGGCGACACCTTGTTCTGGCTGCCGTCCGGCTATTGGGACTTAAGAATTGCGAACCAGTGGAACCGCCTGGTGCCCATCAGCACGGGCGAGCTGACCGTCATAACGGCCCCGACAAACCTGCGCAGACAGGAGGAGGAGGAGGTGGCGGCCCAGGAGAAGCAGGAAAAGCAGGAGAAGCAGGAAAAGCCCATGAAGGAGCAGGGCCTAAGTTTCCTCTCTGCACCCAGGGAAATGGAGGGCAAAGTTGAAGTCGACATTCTCCTCTTTGACAGCGACGACAAAAACCCTAAGCCCACAAAAGAAAACGTGCTGCTTAACGAAAATGGCCTTTTGGCCGAGGTGCTGTCCATTCAGCGGCTGCAGTTGCCGCCCAATGTTGTTTTGCTTTTGGATTCCTCCGGCTCCATGAAGGGCCAGCTGGAGGCAACGCTGGCGACGGCCAAAAAATTCGTAGAGGGCCTGCCGGAGGACGCGGGCATTCAGGTGGTGCAGTTTGCCAGCACCGTCAACGCCTTTGCTGGCAACACCAAGGCGGAGGCTTTGAAAAACATTGACTCCATAAAGCTGGGCGGCTCCACCGCCCTTTATGGCGCCACATTGCAGGGCCTGGACATGCTTAAAGGCAAGCAGAGGCCCACCCTGGTGCTTTTTACCGACGGCAAGAATGAGCCGGCGAAGGGGGGGCTGAAGGACAAGTCCAAGGTGGTGAAGGCCATAGCGCAGGCGAAAGTGCCTGTGTATACCATTGGCTTCGGCCCTGAGCACGCCCCCCCCAAACCCCCCAAAACCGCCCCCAACGCACAGCCCCCGGAGGTGGAGGTTAAACCCAGCGACATTCGCGACTTTGCCATGCTTTCAGAGGGGAAATACTATTCCGCTGCTGACCAGGAGGCCCTGGCCAAGGTGTTTGACGCCATTGCTGCCCGCATTGGCAACGCTTTCACCGTTACTTATAAGCGGCCCCAAAAGTCCAGCCTTCCGGATGTGCCGGTGGTTATGCTGGTAATAGACAACACCGGCTCCATGGGAGACAGGCTGGAGGACGGCACCAAAATGGAAGCCCTCAAGGCGATGTACCGGCAATTTTTGCTGGATGCGCCTGAAAACACCCTCATGCAGGCCATGGACTTTGGTTTTGTCCATTTTCAGATGCTGACCCACACCAAGGCCTCTATGCTTAGCGGCCTGTCGCGAATGGAAAGCGGCGGCGGCACGGAAATTTACGGTACGACGGAAGCGGGCTACCAGAGTTTGATGCGTGTGGCCACCTCCAACCGCGTGCTGATTTATGTCACCGACGAGGCGATGATTCACCCCGACAAAAGCGAAACCTATGCCAACCTGCTGGGCAAATTAAAGAAGGACGGCATACAGTCCCTGTGGGTGGGGCTGATGGGGCGGCCGGAGTACTACAGGGCGAATTTTGAGCGGGTGGCCGAGGCCTCCGGCGGCAGCTATGTCGTCAGCAGCGAAGCCAGGACACTCAACGAGGCCCTGGTGAAAATGCTGAATGCCATGCGCACCCCCACCACCACCGACAAGAGCCAAATTGCGCTGCAGGTGTTGCTGGGAGAAGCCGGGCAAAGGCGCAGCTTCACCGGCTCCACCTCTGCCAAGCTGAAACCCCTGCCCCCTACACCCCTCACCACCGCTCCACCCGAGGCGATGAAACTGGCCACCGGGTTGTCTCTGGATGGGTTGTTTGCGAAGGAGAAAGCCTCCAGGGGTGCTGCCAGGGGTGCCTCAGCCGCCTCCTCCCATACCAGCAACACCCTCACCGGGGCCTCCCCCTCCACTGACACCCAACTCATAGGCAGCACGCCGCTGAAGGCTTCCGGCAAAAGCACAGCCATGCAAATTCGCGCTACTGAGCTCCACCGCCTCTCCAGACTGAGAGGCATAAGCCCGCCCCCCGGCATGGTGTATATGGCGCTTCAGCTGGAATTGGAAAACCTGTTTACAGACAGGCCCTTTCAAATTCCCAACTTAAGCTCCCATTTTTATATAACCCTGGACGACACCGCTTCTTACCCGGCCTCCACCGCCACCTGGCTGGCCCAAACGCCGCTGGCCGTCCCCGGCTCACATATGCTTCGCCTGCCCAAGGGGGAGGGCCTTTCGGGCATGCTGGTTTTTTTGGTGGAGGAGGGGGAGCCCGAGTCCATGCAGCTGTCCTTCTACGACACGAGACACGGGCACATTCAAGTGCCACTCATGGGCTCGCCCAAAGGTGTGGAAATTCCTCTGGAGCAGTTGCCCACAACAACCCCGACAAAACTCTCAGACACGTTTTCCATTTCCATTACCGGCTGCAGCGATGTTACCCGCATAGGCAACCGCCCCGCGCCGGCAGGGATGGTATACCGCATTGTGGAGGGGCAGCTGAACTCCCAGATGCAGGCGCTGTTGGACTTAAACCCCGGAAAGCGGCTGTTTATGGACATAAGCACCGCAAGTGGCGCATTCCGCCTGCCCATAAGCCCCATAACCAGCATGGTACCCATGGGTTATTTAACCCCCAAAATGCTTGCGCCCGGCTCCTCCAACACCTTCCGCTGGGTATTTGAGGTGCCCAGGCCCCTCACTTTCGCCAAGGCGGAAATTTTTGGCGACCTCCATGGTGGAACCCTCCACATTCCCGTGAAAGACGGGACACCTTTCCCCGGAGGGCCAGGCCTCGGCCGTTATTCCGGCGAGTGGATGGACTTGGTTGTCAACGAGTTGGGGCTTTTAAGCGAAAAGGACTATAACCAGCTGCTCAAGTCCTTCAAAATGACGGCCGAGCAAAAAGCCGAGGAGGAGCGCAGGGAGGAGGAGGAGCGTAAGGCCCGGGAGGCGAGGGGGCAGGAGGAGAAGCCGCCGGCCGAAGAGCCCGCTGTGGACTACAGCAAAAAATTCTATGTGGTAGCAGACATTAGCTTTATTGACAAACCCGACGGACATGGGACTGGCAACCTGGACATTGCCATTGGTTTTGTGAGTGGAGACACACCCGCTGGGCAAACAAAAGCGGATGCACAGGCGAGCAAGGGGCTGAGCAACTTTGCCTCGCAAAGCCTTTTAAGCCGCCCGGACAGGCTAAGCTCCCAGCTGGCGCTGGGGGTGGACAGCGCTTTTGTCGTCCACGACGCAGAGAGCCGCCGCGGGTTGATGGTGTTTGAGTTAAAGGCCAAGGATTTCTTTTTAAGCAGCCATTTTTTCCCTGAGTTGCGCCTGCCTGTCCCCACGACGGCTTATAGCCAAATGGCGCTGCTTGGGCCCAAGGTGCAGCCAGAGAAGGCGGAATATGACTTTGCAAGTGCCCTGGACGCCGAAATGAGACGGGTGGTAGCGCAGCACAGGGCAGCCAACCCCACCCAGGCGGTGCCGAAAATGAGCTCCAGCGAGTTTACGCTGAATGCAGCCCCTGACGCCACCGAAATTCCCGCCCCTTCCCCTGTGCTTTATGGCACAGAAAAACTCGCGGCCTCCTGGACGCTGGAGGAGACACTCGCCCAGCTGCAAAGCCTGGCGTGGAGGCCGTCTTATTTAAGCAACACCAACAAATGGGTGACGCGTTATGCCCCCGAGGCGGTGTTGACACAGGGCTGGGGCACCGAGTTTGACTTGGCGGTGGTGGCCGAGAAATGGCTTGCCCGGGCCGGCCTCAACCCCCAGCGTATGCAGGTAACCCTCACCGAGAAGGGGCAGCAGGCGCTGCGGGACTCTATGAAGTTTGCACCGCCGGAAAAGGGGGAGGAGGGGAAAACCCAACCGGCCCCCTTGCCGTTTTCCGACTTAAATACCTTGCCCGCACTCCACTACCGCGACGAAAAAGGCGCGGGGCATGTCCTGGTCATTCCCTTCATGAAGGAGCTGTCTTCGCTGGAGGGTTATGCCTATTTGCAAGGCCCCAGCAAAAGTGTGCCGGGGACGGAATACCCGAAGGCCACCCTTCAAGTGGTGGTGGAAGCACTCCCCCTCACTGCAACAGCCAAAGCCAGCGGCACAGTGGCCATCAACACGAGCGGCCTGTTCGGCGGCCTGAGTGGCGCTGTCACCGGCGAGGAACGCAAGGAAAAACCAAAGGAAATAACCGTGTTGGAGCAGAGCTTCACCCTGGCTGAGCTTTCGATGAATGCCGTGGACGTGGGTTTTGCCGTGGGAGACGACAAGGCCTGGGTGGCGTGGATGGACACCCCTTCGGGCCGAAGGCCCAGCAAAACGGCCATTGAAAAGAGGGAGTTTAAGCCGCTGCGGGTGCGCTACACCGTTGGCATAGGGAAGGAGAGTTATGTCCACGAGGTGACATTGGCTGAAAACGAGACGCTTGACGGCCTTTTCAGCACTTTGGGCATTAACCTGCCGGAGCTGCATGGTGAGGGTTTGCAGGTGCTGAACAGGACGATGCAGGCTTTTCCCAGGGAGCAAAACCCCGACGACATTTCCTCGCTGCGCTGGTTTGGCCGCAACAACCTCTACCGCTTTATTGCGGGGCAGACGGCCATAGAGGATGCCATGGCGAAGGATTTGGGCCTGCTGATTGGGCGCAGCAGCAAAACCCGCTGCCTCGCTGTCACTTCGCGCAGACATGGAGAAAACGCCAAGTTGCGCGTGGAGGTGGATTTGATGGGTGTTTTCAACCAGGTGCACAACGGCGCGAAGGAGGTGCAGCACGCATTCAACATTTACAGTGGCTTGGCCGTTTCCGGGCTGGAGGGGCAGATTTTGGGCAAGGAGGCGGTTGCGTTTGGCGACATTTGGAAGAAGCGCCCGAAGGAGGCCCAAATTTATTTTCTTACGGGCGAGAGCTGGAAGGAGAATCTCCCCATTTTGCGGGGGATGGGTTACCCGGAGGCTTTGCTTAGGCGGATGGAGAAGGGCTACGCAGCCAATTTCATGTATGTCATCACCGACAAGCCCAGCAAAATAGATGGCAAAGAGCGTTGGGCGATGCTGGAGGTTGACGGAAAAACGTTTGAAACCATTTCTGTGCTGGACAATGGCAGCAACGGCAGCATGGTAGAATATCTGATGACAGATCTCGGAACCATCGATCACGGCACTTACCTGGGCTACACTGCGGGCTATATGGTGGGCGTGAGCACCGGCATCTGGACTTTCTGCGCTGCCAGCTTGGTTGAAAGCAAGTATGGGGCAATGGTCAAACTTGCAAAAGAATACGCGAAGACGGTTCAGGATGCCGTGGACAAGTTCTTCAAACTACACGGGGAGATTACCGACCCTCTGCCGTCGATGCCGTCGCCATCAAAAATGATCAGCGATAAAGGTGGCCCGGCAAATGGATTTAAGGCCGGCCTCAAAGCCTATATGGACAAAGCAGAATAGAGACAGGAGAATTGAATATGTCAGAGACAAATTGCACAGCCTGCGGTGCTGCACTCCCTGCCCCGGAGGCGGATGCGGGGCCTATGCCCCTGGGTTTTTGGGACTATTTATTCATGGTTTTTGTATTTTCGGTGCCCTTGGTTGGGGTGGTGGTGGCGTCCATGTGGGCATTTGGCTGGGGTTTTGGCAAAAAGACAAAGAAAAACCGCAAAGCCTTTTCCCTGGCCCAGTTTATTGTGCAGGTGCTGTGGATTCTGGCTTTCCTTGTTTTTTATGTTTTGAATTTCAGCGCGCTCAACGAATTTTTCAAAGTGGTGCTTTTCTGAGCGTTTTGGGGTGAAGAAAAAGGCGTGGGCTTTTTTTGTCCATTTGAAGCCCTGTCAAGTATAGACTTGTGTGCAAGAAGCCTAAAGGAGGCGCTATGTTGTTTAACTCCATATACCTGCACAATTTTCTGAGTTATGGCAACGCGCCGCCCGAAACAGCAACCGTCGTTTTGCAACCCTTGAATGTCCTCATTGGCTCCAACGCTTCGGGAAAATCCAACTTGCTGGAGGCATTTGCACTGCTCAAACACGCGCCGGGCCAAATCCAAAAACCCATCCGCGAAGGCGGAGGTGTTGAACAGTGGCTGTTTGAGGGTGGAAGTCCCGCCTCGAAAGTCCTTTTGTCTGTTGCTGTTCCATACAAACTGAACAAAGCGGACGTTCTGCACTATGACTTGGGCTTTCTGAAGTTGAGTGGCTGCTTTTTTATAAGCGATGAGGTGATATCTTATTGGATCAGCGAAGGTCCCAAACGGGTGCAACAACCCGTATACATCAACACAAACGGTCATAAACAGATAAGAACCACCTCCAAACAGGCTGGCTCGATGAACCACCCGGTGAAAGCCGACGACGACAAGTCCATCCTCGCGCAGCGCAAAGACCCTGAGCAATTCCCGGAACTCACCTATCTCAGCGAGCAGTTTGAAAAAATCCAGCTTTATAGAGAATGGAGCTATGGCCCTTATGCTGCCGTGCGACGCCCATGCAGAACGGATTTGCCCAACAACTGGCTTGAGCCGGATGCCAGCAACCTGCCCCTCGTTCTCAACCGTTTGGGCAGGGATTATGAGGCCAAAGAGAAGCTGTTGGAAGCGCTCCAGAAACTCTATGACGGCATTGAAGATTACCATGTCGACATAGAAAGCGGGACGGCCCAACTGTTCTTCCATGAAGGGCGCCGCCTTGTTCCCGCCACCCGTTTGTCGGACGGCACTTTGCGCTATTTGAGCCTGCTTGCCGTGCTGCTTCACCCCAGTCCGCCCCCTCTGGTTTGCATTGAAGAGCCTGAGCTTGGCCTGCACCCGGACATTCTGCCTGGCATGGCAGAGTTGCTCAAGGACGCTTCCACCCGTATGCAGCTTGTCGTCACCACCCATTCCGACATTCTGGTGGATGCCATGACGGACATGCCCGAAGCCGTGTTGGTTTGCGAAAAAACGCCGGAGGGCAGCCGCTTGCGCCGCCTGGAGCCCGAGCAAATGAAACCCTGGCTGGAGAAATACCGGCTGGGGGAATTGTGGATAAGCGGCGAGCTTGGGGGAACGCGATGGTAGCGTGCAAACTCTATGTTGAAGGTGGCGGTGACGGCAAACCCTTGCGCAGTGAATGCCGGGAAGCTTTCTCAAAATTCCTTGAAAAAGCCGGTTTGCGCGGCGCCATGCCCCGAATTGTTGCCTGCGGCAGCCGGAACGACGCCTATGGCAGGTTTTGCACTGCCATTGGGCAAGGGCAAAAAGCCTTTCTGCTGGTAGACAGCGAAGGGCCGGTGGATGCTTCGCTTGCCGCAGGTTCGCCTGAAGGCTGGCGGCCATGGGAACACTTGCGGCGTCGTGACGACTGGACACAACCGGCCAGCTCCTCTGACGGCGACTGCCACTTCATGGTTCAAGCCATGGAAAGCTGGTTTTTGGCGGACAAAGAAGCCCTGGCTGCTTTTTTCGGGCAAGGTTTTCAGGAGGGCGCGCTTCCCTCCCAAAGCGCGGTGGAAGTCGTAGCTAAAGAAGAGGTACTCCGAGGGCTTAAGCAAGCCTCCCGAAACTGCAAAACCCAAAAGCCATATGACAAAGGCCCACACTCCTTCAAAATTCTTGCCTTGATAGAGCCCGAAAAAATAGGCAAGGCTTCTCCCTGGGCCAAGCGTTTTGTGGATGCCCTGAAAGGGAGCAAGAGTGGGGATTGAGGTGGAAGGCCACTGTGCTTCTCCCCACTGTGCACAAACGTGCTCACGAAAATTGTGCAATTGACAACTACGAAGGGTGAGGCATACGGTTGCGCAAGTAAGACTTTCAGCAAAATATTCGAAAAAATAAGCAACCACACGCAAGGCACACAAACGGCATACAGCCATAGAATGGAAGGGGTTTTATGTATAGAACGGCCATGGTTTGTGCGATGGCATTCATTTTTATGGGGGTGTGGGGGTGCAGCAGTGAGGGCAGCCAAAAGGACTCCCGTAAAGACGAAGGCTCTTCGCCTGTGAGTGGAGGCCTTGGAGGGCTTTTGTCCTGCGAGGAGGGTCTGCTTGCTTGCGGCGGCACCTGCGTCGAGGAGTCCGCGAAGCATTGCGGTGTCGACTGCAAGTTATGCCCGGCGCCCAGCGAAGGCGTGGCGGTGTGCGAGGAGGGCGCATGCACAACCAAAGAAAACTGTGAGCCCGGCTTTCACAATTGCGGTGGCTATTGCGTGTCGGACAACGCTGTCGAAACCTGCGGCACACGTTGCGCACCCTGCACCGCGACAGGCCCCGGCGTTGTCAACTGCGAAGAGGGCGAGTGCATTACCCGCAACCCGAACAACCTATGTGAGCCCGGCTTCCACGACTGCAACAACCAATGCGTATGGAGCCTGAGTGTAGAAACCTGCGGCACGCGCTGCAGGCCCTGCCCGAAACCTGCCCACGGCGACGCGAGGTGTGACGGTGTCGACTGCAAAGTCGCATGCGACAGCGAGTACCACGCTTGTGGCAGTCAGTGTTTGCCCGACATCAGTCCGGGCTCGTGTGGCAACCGTTGTGAGCCTTGCCCAGCACCCGACAATGCCTATGCGACATGTGAAGAGAAGGATGAAGGCAAAGGATGTGGTTTTGAATGTAAGGAGGAATTTCACCTCTGTGACAATCAGTGCGTGTCCGACACCAGCCCGGCCTCCTGTGGCCCCACCTCTTGCGAACCTTGCCCTGAACCACCCGCCAATGCCTCCGCGACTTGTGTAGGTGGAAGATGTGGTTTTGAGTGCAACAGCGGGTTTCACCTCTGTGGCAGTCAGTGTGTGTCCAATGCGAGTATAAATTCATGCGGCCCCACCGCTTGCGCACCTTGCGACAATGCCTTGCCCGACTATGCTTCCGCAAGGGCTTGTGTGAATGAAATTTGCAGCTTCGAGTGTATGGACGGATATCACCGCTGTGGCAATCAGTGCGTGTCCAATGCGAGTGTCAATTCATGCGGCCTCACCTCTTGCACCCCTTGCCCTGTGCCCAACAATGCCTATGCGACTTGTGAAGGAGGCGCATGTGGTTTCCAGTGCAATAGCGGGTTTCACCTCTGTGGCAATCAGTGCATTAGCGATGCAAGTGTGAATGCTTGTGGCACTCATTGCATAGCTTGCAACAATGTACCCCCCGCCAATGCTTCGGTGGCTTGTATCAACGGTTCTTGTGATTTTTCTTGTAACGCTGGTTATGTGCGTTTAGGCAACGCATGTATGCCAGGAGCCATCAGCGTTCGTGCAGGCGGTGGCCTTAGCTGTGCTTTGATGAGTAATGGCAAGGTGTTTTGCTGGGGTAGAAATGACCATGGCCAACTTGGAACGAATGCAGGAGGTTATAGCGTACGCCCGGTCGAAATCACCGGCGCCAGCGGCGCCACAGCCATTGCCGTGGGGCTTATACACGCATGTGCTCTCCTCACCGATGGCAGCGTGAAGTGTTGGGGCAATAATGGTTATGGTCAACTTGGCGATGATAGCCCGGTTTCGTGGAGTCATGTGCCTGTACCTGTCTCAAATCTCAGCAATGTGAAGACCATTGCGGCAGGTCGATATCATACATGTGCCATTTTGAATGACGGTCATATCATGTGTTGGGGCAGAAATATCAATGGCGAACTCGGCAACGGTTTAACTGGAAGCAGAAGCATGCCCGTGCAGGTGACAGGAATCTCGGATGCCAAAGCAATTGCGGCAGGAGACAACCATTCCTGCGCAATTGATGGAACCGAAGTCAAGTGTTGGGGCAGGAATACCGAAGGTCAATTTGGCAATCATTCGGACATCAACAGCAGGACGCCGGTTTCGACCTATTTTCAACTAAATGCATCAGGTATTGCCGCAGGCAACTTCCACACCTGTGCTCTGAACACAAACACAAATGGGATAGTCTTTTGTGCGGGTAACAATACTTCTGGTCAGTTGGGGAATGGTTCAACGCGTTCCCATTGGATTCCTGTTGACGTCCATGGTCTCACCAATGTTCAAATCATTGCGACAGGTGGGTGGCTTAATTTGCCCAGCCATACCTGTGCCACGACGGCAAATGCTGAGACAAGATGTTGGGGCAGTAATGCTGATGGACAGGTAGACCCCAGTAACTCCTCCTCTTCTATTTTGACACCTGCCCTTGTCCTGTCAGGCGAAGTCGTGGACCTCGGTTTAGGCTCCTATCATTCTTGTGCCGTTTTAAGCGATGGCAACATTAGATGTTGGGGCTCCAATAATTATGAGCCATTGGGCAACGGCTCTTATTGTGGTGCATTGGGCAATGGCTCCACCGCATCCGGTGGCCCCTTCACGGTGGTTTGGTGAGATGATGAAATCCATACAACAGAACTGTGTCATGGGTGTGCTTGCCGCCTTGTTGCTTGTTGCCTGCGGCGATGACGGAAACGCCAACAACGGCAACCCCGGCGGAACAACCCAGGAGCCGGTGTACCCAACCGCTTGTCCGCTCTCCAACTGCAACGACACGCCGGATGAAAAAGGGGGTGTCTTGTCCTGCAGTGGCCTATGCCCGGCGAGTTATGCCTGCTCGGAGCAGAACATTTGCCAGGGCGGCAATGCACAGCAATTGGTGTTGGACGTCAAAGCAGTCCCCTTTTCGGGGTGGGTGACGTTGAATGGGCGCAACCCCGAGAGCAGCAACCACAACGCTTGTGCTGAAACGGACATAGCCCCCAACCCCGCTCCTCGTGGACACCTGGTTTTGACAGACACCCACAACCCCGAGGCTGTTTTCACTGTGGAGTTGAAAGGCTGCAACACCAGCGACAGAGCGACTTTTTCCGGCGTTGTTTTCCCAGGCACCTACCGCGTTGTCATTCGCGGGGCGCATTCGGATTTGCCCCCTGTGGATTTTGTGGCGAGCACCGCCTTTGTCATTCCAAGTGCTCAGGACAATGTGGTGTGGGACGTCAAAACCATTCCCATTGCCGGGGAGGTGACGCTCAATTCGGCCAAGCCCGACGGCAGAGGGGGCCCTTGCCAAGAAGTGGAGGACAACTCCTTTCCGCGTGGCCGCGTGGTGTGGACAGACACCAACAACCCATCAACTTTCTTCACCTTTGCTTTGAAGGACTGTCAGCCCAGCAGGCCAGCGACGTTTAAAGGAGACGTATTCCCAGGCACATACCGTGTTGTTGTGCATGGAGCGTATTCGAATTTGCCCAACAGCGCCTTTGTAGCCGCACCTGCTTTGCGGGTGCCATAAAGTGGTTTCGCTTCAGAGCTCCACGCGCTCTTCCCTCTCCCCCTCCCACGCTGCCAACAAAAAAACAGCCCAAGCCCGAACCTTTGGAGCAGCTGCGCAAAGGATGAAATTTCAACGGGTTTGAAAAAAATAACCTCTGTCATTTCAGAGTTTTGCAGATTACTCCCCATTTTTTTGTCGTACCTTTAGCAACTTTATAGGTGAATGTCGGATAATGTAAGTAAGCGTTGGGGGGGCATAAAGGCCCGGGGAGGGGGGAGAAGGGGGGTCCCCGGGCCTTTTTGGTGGGTGTATGTGGATATATTTCGTCAACCCATTGACATATGAAGGTTTGTTTTTTTAGCTCCAAACCCATCTTGTTTGTTTTGGCTATGCATGAGAGACTCCGAAGGGTTGCAGCATAACACGCATCCCTTTTCGAAGCCGACAACCATTGAACAAATGAAGGATGGAGAGAAAATGAGCATTCAAAAGAAAAGGTGTCCCATTTTTTATTTTCTGCTGATTTCTTTCACACCAGTGTTTGTGGGTTGTGGAGAGGACGGCAGCGACACGGGAGCCATGGAGTTGCCTTTGCAGACTCCGACAACTCCGACAACTCCGACGACTCCGACGACTCCGACGACTCCGACAACTCCGACGACTCCGACAACTCCGACAACTCCGACAACTCCGACGACTCCGACGACTCCACATGCGACGGAACTCAGCCTCAGCAGGGAGCACATCGACTTTCATTCGGAGATGGAGGCCGACGAAGACTTTGACATTGTCTCCAACACGGATTGGAGCATAAGCACAGACTGTGCGGGCTGGTGCAACGTGAGGCCGGCAAGTGGCAGCGGCAACGGGACAGTGGTTGTGAGTGTGTCGAAAAACAATGGCAACGCTGACCGTTATGCCCTCGTGAAGATAAGAGCAGGAAACCTCAGCAAGACGGTGAGCCTCATGCAGCCTTATGCCAGGCCCGTTATCACCGGTTTTAGCCCCCTGGAGGCCCCCTTTGGTGCTACCCTTGTTATTTCGGGAAACAATTTCAGCGCTTCCCCTTCGAAAAACAGCGTCACGTTAAATGGTGTCCCCGCAAGCGTGCATTTGGCCAAGCCAAACGAAATACACATTGAGGTGCCCAAGGACATGCGCTCCACGGGCCTTGTGCAGGTGACAGTCGCCGGCAAAACCGCTGTTTCCTCGGCTGAGTTTGTTTATGTACCGACGGTGACAGTCAGTACCTTTGCTGGCAGCACACCCGGCTTGGCCGATGGCCCCGGAAAACGGGCACAGTTTCGTTTCCCTCAAGGAATTGCGGTGGACGCGGGAGGCAACCTCTATGTGACGGACACCAACAACCACCTCATCCGCAGAGTGACGCCGGAAGGTGTCGTCAGCACCCTTGCCGGCAGTACGCAAGGCTTTGCTGACGGCCACAGCGACGGCGTCCAATTCAATCGCCCTCAGGGAATTACCATCGACACCACAGGCATCCTCTATGTGGTGGACAACGGCAACCACCGCATCCGCAGAGTGTCCCCGGAAGGCCTCGTCAACACCCTCGCCGGCAGCACGCAAGGCTTTCTCGACGGCAGCGCGCACGGCTGGCTCGGCGGCACCCTGGCTCAGTTCTTCTCCCCTTCTTGCCTCACCGTCGACGCAGCAGGCACACTCTATGTGCTGGACACGCATTGGTACACCGGCTACATCCGCAAAATAGAGGGAGGGGTTGTCACCACACTGGATGCACAGTTTCGGGGCACTGGGGCGATTAGTCCGCAACACCCCGGAGGCCTCGCCATTGACGCGGAGGGCAGCCTCTATGTGGGGGGGCGTCAGGCCTATGAGGGGGTGCCGGGGGCGGGTTATGAGGACAGCGGCCTTAGCAAACTTTCGCCTTCGGGAGTTGTCACGGCCATTGGCGAGACAGGCTTTATGAGTCCCGGCTATTTTATCAACCCCGGCGGTATTGCCATCGACAAAAACACAGGCAACATTTACGTGACGGAAACCTCCAGTCCTGGGATGGCGGGTTCTTCATATGTGGGGCACCGCATCCGCAAAATTTCACCGGCAGGGGAAGTCAGCTTTCTCGCAGGCGTGTCGAGTTTGTATTATTATCCCCCATATGCAAGCGCTGGAGGAGGCTATCTCGACGGCCCAGCAAGTGTTGCGCTGTTTAACAACCCCAGGGGAATTGCCGTGGACGCGGCGGGCGCCCTTTATGTGGCGGACACCAACAACCACCGCATTCGCAAAATTGTGGTTGAATAGGCGGGCTTCTCGCCTGCATGTCGCACCTGCTTTCCTTCGGGAACAGCCATGCCCTTTTCATGTCCTTCGGGCTCAAAAAAACAATCTGAATATTTTCAAAAACTTCCCACACCTTCCCCTTTTTTTCTCGCCGCCTCAGCAACTTTGTAGGTTTGAGACAGACAATAAAACAAAGGGCGTTTTTTAAAAGAAGCCGTCCTTTTGTAGTGGTGGGGGGAAAAAATCCAAAAAGGGCCGTCCGTCGAGGAGGCATTCATTCACATTTTTGAACATGAGGGAAGTTTCACATGAAAAGCTTTTATTATCAGAAGTTTATATTTAGAGTGTTGTTGGTTTTTGGTTTGGTATTTTTATCAGGCTGTGGGGAGGGGGAGGTGACGGAGGTAGGTCCTTTTGCTGAGGATGGGGATGAGTTGGAAGCGGAGGTGGTGGCATGTATCAGCAAAGGCACGCCATGGGCGCCCGACAGTGTGGACGGGCGGATTCTGAGCGGTTACCTGGCCGGGGACACTTCCGACTGGGTGGAGATTGCGCAATATAATGGCTATTCGCTGATTGTACGCGCAAATTATATCAACATTCATTCATCTGCTGCTTATTATGGCAATCCAGCGTGGCAATATACCGCTTATGGCAAGTTAAAGTCTTATGGTTCCTCCAATGTTCGCAACCAAATCAACGCGTGGTTCAATGGTCGCGCCAGTGGTGCTGCGGACAATTTGCACCCAAATGCCATGTTGCGAGACTACACTGTGCAAAACAATGCGCTCAAGGTGCTGGGCACTTGCAACACGCAGAACGCATTGGGCAACGGGCTCAGCCTGCCCGGCAAGCAGCAAGTGGGAGCTGGCAACGACGTTGCTTTTGCACTGAGCTGGTCCGAATCCGCCAACTATTTGTCCCGCTCTCAGTTTCGAAGTGGTTTAAAGAAACCCGACGTTCCCAGCCAGGCGGATGCAGTCGAAAATTATAATAAAATCAGCATTCCATCGGGAAGAGACCTTGGCATGTGGCTGCGTTCCCCGGGCGATGCCCTCAGCACGGCAGGCGCATTGGCGAATGCGGACGGCCCCACAGGCGGCAGAGTCTATCAAATGAAGTTGTCCGAACGGGGCTATGTTTATCCGGCCGTGTGGGTGGATTCGGCGATTTTCGACCTGCCCGCAGTAGCTTGCGATATCAGCAGTGCGGCTTCAATGCCAGCACCTGCAGCTGCAATGGCAACAACCAAAGCTGCCACGGCAGTTGCTGCCGCTGCCGAATGCCCACTCGAAAACAACTATGTTCAATTGGAGACGTTGGTCAATATGCTGGGTGGAGACTATACTTTCGATTCGGGGAAAAAAAGTGCAACGGTGAAGATTAATGCAAAAAATAAAACATATACTCATTTTGTTCGAGGAACAGGAAATATAGCACCCTTTGTAGATGGTACTGACGGCAAAATGTACGTTTGGTATCCAGATTTCTTAACTGATTTAACTGGTCACTTTGGATTGAAGGATTCAAAGCTGGTTGATCCAAGTACACAGCTGACAGTTGTTGCAGAGAAATATGGATTAACGAGAAAATCGCAAATCCGCGCATTGCTGGCAATGAATATATCTGCTGCCAACCCAAATGAGGACGCAGCAAAGCTTAAAGAACTGAGTATTTTCGCTTTCGAAGGCGCTGGAAGCTATTCTGGCAAAGGGATAGAAGAGCCAACACATCCTGCAGGGAGATATGGCGCTATGGTGGTTGTTGTAAAGAAAGGCCAAATCGTCTACATTACAAAAAACGCAAGTACGCTGCCCGATAATCCAAAGAGAAGGCAGCGAGACAGCAATGGTAATCGAACAGACGACTACCCTCCAACTGTTAATGAAGGCTTTTATAGCTTTGAGTCTGGATTTCATCCGAAATATACAAGGGGACATTATCCGGCACTCAATCTTCCAGAAGTGCCGGCAATGAGGTGGGATGAGAGGTTGACGCCACCGAATTTCACGAAAAGCACTTCTACTGCCATTAACATTCACACAACTTTAAAAACAGGTGCTAATACGGGCTACGACGATTCTGCAGGATGCCAAATCATACAAGCAAATGTTTTCGACAAAGACGGCCTGTCTGATTATGATGCTTTTGCACGAGCTGTTGGCTTTATCGGGAAAGATGACAATATTGTCGAAAAAGAAGGAACTACAAGAACTATCAATGGAAATGCAATCCTAGTAGAAGGACTCGTAAAAACGAGAAATCCAGACCTGAGTTTTCGTGAGCAGAGTGTTCTTGATCAGGTTAGTGCCATGCTGGTTAGTGGTGTAGATGGCATATATGCTATTGACCGAAGTATGACAAATTTACCCAAGGCATGGGGCTTGCCATAAGCAACGATGCGAGCCAGTCGAGAAAGGACAAGGCAACGGCGGGTTTGGACACCGCCGTTGTTTTTTTGCATTCCAGTCCCCCAGAGTGGCAGCCATAGACCGATTGAGGTTTGAAGTGAGGTATTTTGAGACTTTTCGGCAAGCGCTTTATTTCGTCGCCCCTGTGGCCGCTCCACTCGAGCGGCTTTTTTCATGCCCGCCATCCTCATTCCCACCCAAAGCAAAATTGGATGAAATCAGATAAAATTGGGTGAAATTGGGTGTATAAACGGGTATGTTTTGGCTTAGCTTGTCATGGGGCTTTCCGTCATTTTGAACACCCCTGGCATAAAAAGTGAGGAGGGTAGGGGGCTTTAGAAGCAACTCGGCAAAGTGTCCGGTGTGGACAAGCGGCTGCTGGTGTTGCAGTTGTCACGAAACGTTTTGGGCCAGTGCGCCTTGCGGTTTAAGCCATTGCTGCTCACACGAATGCCGCGTATTTCGCCGCGCGCACCCACCACCCACAGGGTGTTGCCGGACAACACCGGCTGTGCCGTGGATGCAATTCTTATTCCCAAGTTGTGCACCCATAAAGGCTCCCCCAATTCTGTGCCATAAGCCAGCACTTTGCCGGTGTCAGTGACGAGATATACCTGGGGCTCCCTCCCCGAAAGGGGCTCTCCGAGAATGGGACTGCCGACGGGGTTCCCATCGAAGGGTGTGCTGTTTTTCTCGGGAGAGCCTCTGTTATGAGTCCCCAATAAAGGGGATTCCAGTTGCAGCTGATATCCGTTGCTGTTATTTTGTTTTTTTGCGAAATATACCCAGCCTTTGCTGTCAACGGCGGCAGAACTTTCAACAGACAAATCCTTCACCCAAAAGTTGCTCTCAGCAATAGCTTGGGTGTTCTCAGAAATAGCCGGAGGAGAGGCCTTTTCTATGGAGTTCAATGCACTCCCTGACCCTAGGGAAATCCATTTCTCCATAAAAACCCACCCGCTAAGAAAAGCTCTTCCATCAGAGTCATAAATTCCCACCACAGCTTGATTGTCGTCTTGAGCCATGGGTGTCCAAAAACAGTTGGGTATCAACTGATACCAAGTGCAATTATCAGACTTGGCCTCGGGTGTATAAACCGCCAAGAGTGATTTATTGCAGGTTGGGTGGTTGGTTGGGGCCACCAAACGCCAAGGCGTATTTGTCGAATCATTCTCAATGCTCATCAAAGAAAGGCCTTGGTTAAAAACAAAACTGTTTTCCACACAATCCCTTTTGCTGTCGTCATAGACGAAGTTTGGTGTTTTCCCTGACACATTCACCAGCGAAAGCCGCTGCTCTGCTCTGCCAACAGGGCCATGGTTGCCGAGGGCCACAGCCACTTGCCCTGTGTCTCCAAGCACTGTCATAGGGCCTTGCAAAGTGCCTGTATGCAGTTTGCCAACCAAAGCGCAGGCGTCAGTGTCAAATACATAGAGGCTGTTGTTGGCCTCTGGTATTTCTGGGGGGGCACCCATTGGTATTTCTGGGGGGGTGCTGCTGCCAAATAACAAGCGTTTTCCAGACATGGCCAAAGGCGGCCTCACCGGATCGCCCACCAAGCCATCCAGGTTGTGGCTGCACAACACGCGATAAGTGCGTTCGCGTACCTCGGCTTTTCCCACCTGTGCCTTCACTTCCACGGTTTCTGTTGCAGACTCGGAAGCAGCCCAGCCCTCTCTGAAGGTGCATGTCCATACTTCGCCTTGGGGTTTTCTTTCTGCAGGAGGCCTGCACGTGGCATGTACTCCGTGGCCTGTCCACACTTTTAAGTTTTCATTGAGACTTGCGCCTACCACCTCAACTTCAACCCTCGCCTCTGCCATGCCCACCCAAGGTGCATATGCGTTTCCCTGACTTGCCTTAGCCTCCGCATCCCTCTTGTCCCACTTGGAAGGCGCCACTTCTGTTTGGTTGGGCAGCGCCAACTTCCACGTTGTTATTTTCGCCACCTGCTTCCCCTCCGACGAAAGTTCCCCGTAGACGCATATGCCTTTGGCGCCCTCCTGTGGTTTTTCGCCGCCATAACAAAAAGTGTGTGGAAAAGGGCAGTCACTGGCCTCACTGCCTGTTTTTCCGACTTTGCATATGCCTGTCACGTCACAGGCAGACACCAAAAACAACAAGGCAAAGGCTTGGCCAAATGTCTGTGCTTTCATGGATTTTTCCATTGAAAAAATTTGCATTGATTGCCGCTCAACCGACAAGGTTGCTGCTTCCCCCCGGCATTTCCCCCCCCCAAAAAAAGAAACCACTCAAACTTCGATGGTTCGTAGCACGGAATGCTTTTGGGGTTCAAGTATTTTTTTGGGCTTGTCTACTTTATTTGCAACACAGCTTTCCGGCAAAAGCACCTATTCATTTCATTCACTTCTTTTCACTTCTCCCGCAACGACACCTCACCCAACCTCTGAGAAAACAGGCTTATTTCAACCCTGAACCGGTTTATTCCCTCGCCCCGTGTTTTCACCCAAGCCCGGACCTTTGAAGCAGTTGCGCAAAGGATGAAATTTCAGCGGGTTTGAAAAAAATAATTTCTGTTATTTCATAGCTTTTCAGATTACTCCTCTGTTTTTTATCGTACCTCTAGCAACTTTGTGTGCAAATGGCAGATAATGTAAGTAAGAGTTGAAGGTGGGGGAGTTAAATCATTAAAACCATTTTGTTGTAATCCATTTGCCTCAAGCCAGCTGACTGTTTGTGTGGTTGGCTTAAAGCAAAGAACCTGAAGTGCAGCCGGCGGCGGAAGTGGGGGAAAATTTTTATTCACTTGGCGGCAGAAGTGTGTGTTTTTTTTTGGGGTGGGAGGGGGGGGATTTTTATTCATTCACATTTATTGTTTTGAAAGGAGGTGTTTCGCACGAGAGGCTTCGATTGTCAGAAGCATATATTTATAGCGTTGTTCAATTTTTGATGGATGTTTTTGTCCAGTTGTGTGGATGACGAGCAGGCGAAGGGGTGGGGGGCCCCGACTGTTGTAAACCAGCCTACGTCATCCAATATGGAAAACTGCCACAAGTGGACAAAGAAGCTCATGAAGGTCCGGGGAGATGGGGAAGGGTGGTCTCCCCGGGCCTTTTTTTGTGCGTTTTGTTTTGTCCACCGCGTGGACCAGGCTGCGAAATAAAAGGCAGGCATGTTTTTCTCAGGTCCTTCTTTGTGCCGGTTTGACTTTTGCCCAAAAAGTTGGATTTCGGCAGTTTTTCAAAATCCTTTCCCATATTTTCAGACTTCGACCGTCCTCGACGTGGCGCTGCCATGCCTGCGAGGTCCGAAGTCCTCTTTTTTTATTTTTTCTCGCTGTCTTGGCAACTTTGTAGGCATGAGACAGATAATGCAAATAAGGGACACTTTTTGAAAGAAGCCGTCCTTTGAGGGTGGGGGGGGGAGCAAAGCCAAAAAGGGCCGTCAGTTGAGGAGGTACTCGTTCACATTTTTGAATATGAGGGAAGTTTTACATGAAAAGCTTTTATTGCCGGAAGTGTGTCTTTGTAACACTGTTAAGTTTTGGATTGGCATTCGCATCCGCCTGTGGGAACAACGAGAGGGCAGAGGTGGTGGATGGTCAAAAACCCGACGTGAGGTATACCTATCTGAAAGGGTATAGCGGTAAGGTTTTCTATATCAACATCAAAGGCACCGCTTATTTCGAGGGGGACATCATCCTTGGCTCGACGGAAAAGATGGAGAGAATAAAAACCGAAGTCGAACTCGGCTCAACGGAAGAGATGGAGAGAACAAAAACCGGAGTTGAACGCCTGGCGTCTAAAAATTCACAACCCTACGGCGTCACCTATTCTGTGGTTACCAAGCTGAAGGCAATCCCCGGCCGTCCTTGGACAAACAACACCATCCCTTACCGCATCGCCAATGGCTTCCCAAATCAACAACGCATCACTGGCGCCATCCAGCACATCCATGACAACACAAACCTTCGACTCGTCGCTCAAACAAACGAAGACAATTTCGTAACATTCAGACATCTCGATGACGATGGCAATGATGGTGGTTGTTCGTCATACATTGGCATGCAAGGGGACGAGCAGTTTATAACACTTGGAACTGGGTGCACGGAGGGCATCGCCATTCACGAAATCGGCCACGCCGCAGGGCTGTGGCACGAGCACAGCCGCTCAGACAGGGACGATTTTATCACCATACATTGGGATAACATTGAGATGGCGAGTGAGGAAGAGAAGAAAATCAATTTCCAAAAGCATGACGAGGAGGGCGATACTGCCATGGACTTTGGCTCCTATGACTGTGGCTCCATCATGCACTATGGGGAGACGGCTTTCGGCAAGACAGATGCGGATGGCAACATGCTAAAGACAATAACGATCAAAAGTTGTCCTGGAGGCATAACCAGTATTGGTCAAATTGAAGAACTCAGCGCGGGTGACATTGCTGGCCTCAATTATTTATACCCCATACTTCCCGCCGCCCCGGTGCTTTCCAACGGAAATGTCAGCAATATTACAGCCACAAGCGCAGACTTCCGTGTGACAAGCGACCATGACGCCACCGCCCATTGGGTGGTACGCCTGACCAGTGAGCCCGCTCCCTCAGCTGCTGAAATTATCGCCGGGGCAGGCGCCAACACGGGCGCAATGACGGCTAACACAGCATTTTCCAGGACACTTTCCGGACTTTCTTCAAGAAAAACTTATCGCCTTTATTTTGTTGCCTCCAACAATGGCGCGACGAGTGACGTGTGGAGCCAGACCTTCACCACCCTTCCGCTGCCCATTGTGGATGTCCCTACCGGTGTGGATGGCCGCATCCTCTCCCCGGCGCAAACAGGTGACACTGTCAGTTGGGTGGAAATTGCCCGCAACGGCAACTATGCGCTGGTGGTGCGCTCGGAATTCATCAATGTTTATCCATCCAGCAAAGCCGTCTGGGGAGACCCGGCCTGGCAACATACGAATTTCGGCTCTACAAGCAGTTATATGACTGCCCAAAACTCTGTGCGGGGGAAAATCAACGCCTGGTTCAACGGCACTGCACAGGGTGAGGCCGAAAAGCTGCCTGCCAACGCCAGGTTGCGGGACTTTTCCGTGCAGCTGAATGTGAGTCAGGCCATGGGCACAAGCTCATGGCCTGCGTCGGTAAATGACGGGTTTTCGAAGCCGACCAGGACGCTGCTTGGCACCGGGGACGACATTGCCTTTGCGCTCAGTTATGGGGAGGCCGCCAACTTCGTGTCCCTGCTGCATTTTTTGAGAGGGGTGTACATCGCCAACGAACCCAGCAGCGCCGTTGCCGTGGCCAACTATGCAAAAATAAGCATTCCAACCTCTTATGCTTATTATGGAATGTGGCTGCGCTCTCCGGGAGACTTGCCCAATACGGTGGGTTTTTTGAGCAACAACTTCAGCCAGGTGGTTCCCGGGAGGGTTTTCCAGGAATACTTAAATGGGCGAGGGTTGATTTATCCGGCCCTGTGGGTGGATGAAGACATATTCTGAGGCAGCTCCTTCATTTTCACAACAAGCGCCATGACGGGCTTCACGAAGCAATCCAGTTAACTGGGTTGCTTCGTTGTTTTTGAAATGGCACTCAACCCCCCCCCCCCCCATGCCACAAAAAAACACTTCCTCAGCATGTCTGCTATATCACTTATGGCAAACACTTTAGCCGGGAGGAAGCGGAACCAGCCCCACCCTCACCTGGCCCTGTGAATTCTCATGAGGGCTTAAAAAAAGAGGATTGACATAATACTTGTAATGTCGCTGAATTTATTCAGAAAAAACGCAGAGGCGCCGGGTGGAAAATCGGCGTCATTATTCGAGACTTGGAAAGGCTCATTGGAAACCTTCAGCACGCACTTCCTGCTGCTTCCCCTTCCTCTCAAGAAAGCTTTATATGAATAACCACCGGTTTGTGCGCAAGCCTTGCCAGCCTGAATGCAGCCTCCATGTCGCTTAAATGGCTGCCTTCCACAGTGGGCCACAACAAAAAGCCCAAACTCCCAAAAAACTCTGCCAAGGCAACGTGCGACAACCCCCCCCCCTCACCCCCTGCGCGTACCAGCAGCAATACCCAGGGAAGGCTTGCCGCCTCTGGCTGGCTGAGGGTTTCAAAACTCTCTTTGTGCAGGGGCCTTCGCTCCTCCAATACCACCACCACCTTACCTCTGTGGTTTGAAAGCTTGCGGGTTTTTAAAAGCGCCATGGCAAAAGCCAAAACCAGGGGGCCGTGGTTTTTGTCAAAAACGTCTTCCGGGTGAGGCAAAGTTTTGGCCTGCGAGGGCGACAAAAAGCCCTGCCTGTGCCCCACAAGCAGCCTGTGGGCCAAAGCCCAGGGCTCCTTCTCAAACAGTACCGCCTCATAGGGGTTTCTGAAGACGCGGTGCAAGGCCACCGTCAACTCCACCGCGGACAAAGCTTGCAAGCCCTCAGGCTGCAAAGCGCAGGGGGTTGTCATGTGCTGTTTTAAGGCCAGGCAAAGCTTTGGCAAAACCTCGCTGGGCATTTGGCGCACGGCCTTGGGGAATTCCAGGTTTTCCCACGGCGTCAATGCTTGCGCTCCACGGCAAAACGCGCAAGGCCCGCCAGGAGGCCGGGTTGGGGCTCCACAGGGCGTAGGGCGGACAAGGCAATGTCCACTTGCGCTTTGGCCATGGCCTGGGCTTTCTCAAAACCCAGCACGGCGGGGAAAGTCGCGCGGCCTGCCGCAGCGTCCGCACCGGTGGGTTTGCCCATGGCTTCCGGTGTTGCGGTGACGTCCAATAAGTCATCCGCAATTTGAAAGGCCAGCCCCACGGCTTCGCCGTAGGTTTCGGCTGCCAAAAGGGCTTCGGGGTTTCCCCCTGCACCCGCTGCTACTACGCCCATACGGCAGGCGGCTTTAATGAGGGCGCCTGTTTTCAGTTTGTGGAGGCAAAGCAAATAGTCCAAGGTGGAGGGGCGGTTTTCGGCGGTATCCATCACCTGCCCCCCCACCATACCCAAAGCCCCTGCTGCCATGGACAACTCCTGGCACAAACGTGCGCGAAGCAGGGTTTCTTCTGTATTCCCCTGGGCCTCCAAAGGTGTGGACAAGGCCACAAAGGCTTCTGTCAGCAAGGCGTCGCCGGCCAGAATGGCCATGGCTTCGCCAAACATTTTGTGGTTGGTGGGGCGGCCGCGGCGCAACGCGTCGTCGTCCATGGCGGGCAAGTCGTCGTGAATGAGGGAATAGCAGTGTACCATTTCAACGGCCATGGCTGCGTCATAGGCGCAGGGCAGCAAAGGCCCCAAAGCTTCGGCGAAACCCAGGCACAACACGGGGCGCATGCGTTTGCCGCCGTCCAGGAGGGAGTAGGCCATGCTTTCGGCAAGGCGTTTGGGCACCTTGGCCCAGCGCGTCTGGGTATATTCCAACAGCCGCGCTTCAATGGTTTTTTGCAGGGCATTTCGCTGCAACTCCCAGGCTTGTGTCTGCATGTCTCTCCTTGTGCTTCTACATTTTATGGGACTCTAAATTTAAGGGGCTTAACTCTCCTGAGGCCAGCAACAGCTCCACGCGTTGCTCGGCTTCGGCCAATATTTTCTCCCCCTGCTTTACCAACTCAACCCCCTCGGCAAACGTTTCGAGGGCCTCCTCCAGGGGAAGCTCCCCCGCCTCCATGGCCTGTACCAAGGTTTCCAAGCGCTCTATCACCTGGGCGTAGGTGGTTTGAGTGGCTTTTTTGTTTTTGGTGGTTTTGTCTTTGGCAGTCACGGCATTTCCTCGTGAGTGTTGGGGGTTGGGGAGGTACAGGGAGAGGGAAGGGGAGGGGCCATAACGCAAGCTTTAAAAGTTTGCCCCTGCGCCATATGCACCTCCAAATTCTGCTTGGCGGTGACTTCCTTCGCTGAAAGCAGCCACCGCCCTGTGGCCTCGTCTTTCAGCAGTGCATAACCGCGGTGAAGCACAGCCAGGGGACTTAAAGCTTCCAGTTGTTTTGCCAGGAGGTGTTGGTGTGCGCGCCGGCTTTCTATGGCCTTACGCATGTTTTGTTGCAGGGAGTCTTCCAAAGCCAAAAGGCCTATGCGCCAGGTGGCCCAGGCGCGCCGTGGATCTGCCAGGGCACGTGCGCGTTTGTCCAGGGTGGAGCGCGCAAGCGCGAGGAGGCGTTGCTGGGCGTTTTTCAAACGGCGCAGTTTCAGCGCGAGTTGCAACTCCAACTCGGAAAGCACGGGAGACAACAACTCTGCGGCCACACTGGGGGTGGGCACCCGCACGTCGGCCACCAAGTCACAGAGGGAAACATCCACCTCATGTCCAACGGCCGACACAATGGGCACGGGGCTTTCAAAAACGGTGCGCGCCAGGGCTTCTTCATTAAAAGCCGCCAAGTCCTCCGTGGAGCCGCCTCCGCGGGCAAGCACCACCACATCCACGTCGGTGGCATACAGCTGTTTTAAGGCTTGCACCATTTCTGCGGCGGCATGGGCCCCCTGCACCCGGGCATTGCACACCAGCACAGCAAGGCGCGGGTGTCTGCGAAACAGCACCTTGAGGAAGTCCTTCAGTGCGGCCCCTGTCAGGCTCGTCACTATGCCAATGCGGTGGGGCAAAAAGGGCAGGGGCCGCACAGGGCGCTTGCGGCCCGGCCCCCACAGGCCTTCCTGGGCCAGGCGCTCTTTGAGTTGTTGCAAAGCAAGGGCCTGGGCGCCCAGTCCATCGGGCTCCACATGTGCAGCAATGAGGCTATAGCGGCCCATGGGGGCATACACTTCCACGGTGCCCATGGCCAGCAACAGCATGCCTTCTTTCAAATAGAAGCGCAGGTTTTTGGCTTGGGGTGCCCACATTTTGACGTCAATGCTGGCCTTTTCGTCCTTGAGTGAAAAATAGAGGTGGCCGCGCACGTTTATCCCTTTAAAATTGCACAACTCTCCTCTCACCCACAGGCGTCCCAGCTGGCTGTCCACGGCTTGTTTTATTTGCTGCGACAGCTCGCTGACGCTGAGGATTTGGCGGTTTAAAACACCTGGCGAATTTCCAAACAGCTCATTCTGTTTCATTCTTCGTCTGCTGAAATTTTGGCTTTGCGCAAAGCGTTGAGTTGAGTCTGGGCTCTTTGGGCATAGTCTTCGTTTGCGGGGAGCATTTGGAGGACTTCTTTGAAAAGTTGCTCTGCCTGGTCCGGCTGGGTTGGGCGCAGCGTATAAGCACGCATATACGTATTCTGGGCTTGTTCGCGCACCTCTCTCATAATGTTTTGGGCAGTGGTGTTTTTGGAATCTATTTTCAGAAGGTTGCTGGCCAGGCCCGTTGCCTCTCCCAGGCGTCCGGCCAGCCTGGCATTGCGGGCTGTGTTTTCTATAACGGGAATGGCAAACAGCAGAATACGCCGCGTGAGGGGGGAGCCTGCGCCTTCGGAAAGCTGCTTGTCCAACTCATAAAGTTCAAAAAACTCTTTGGGCGTCAAATTCTCAATGCGGCGGTTTTTGGCGGCGAGGTTTTCCAGCTGAGAGTGCATTTTTTTGCAGCGGGGTTGTTTGGCTGCACAGGCCTCGGCCTGCCTGGTGGCTTCTTCTATTTCGCCTGCTTTGTATGCGTCTGTCACCCCAACCCAGGGAGTTTCCGGGGGGGGAGGGGGGCGATAGGGGTTGTCTATGCGGTGAATGGCCTCCAGCGCAATGGACTGCAGGCTTGTGGCGTCTCTATGTCCAGGCACCACCGCCAAAACATCATCCGTCATGGCTTTGAGTTTCACCATGCTTTCGCGGCTTGTGGTTTTGGAAGTCAATTCATTGGCCATCTTTATTTTTTTGCGTATGGCTTCCTGGAATTCCTGTTTGAGAGTGTTCAGGCGCTCATATTGGTATTTGGTGTCTGTCACTTGCTTCAGGCGAGCATCGGCTTCTTTGAGTTCCAGCACCGCAATGGCGTCCTGTGCTTCAATCATCGCTGTCTGGTTGGGCACTTCTTTTTCGGCGTCTTTGAGGTAGTCAGCTATTTCTTTTATGCGGAAGTCAGGTGCTTGTCCCTGCAGCTCCTGAAAAGCATGTTGGGCGTCTGCCCATTCACCCAGGCGCACCAGGTTTTTTGCCTGCTGAAAACGCTCATTGAGGATGCGTTCACGCTCCTGCACGGCCGCTGTTACCGCGCTGTTCGCTTCTTCTTTTTTCTTCTCTTCCAGCTTAAAATAAGCGCCGACACCGGCCAGGGCGAGCAGAAGCAGCGACACAACCATCAGCAGTTTTTTATGTGTTTTCTTTTTTTGGGCTACTTCCTGCTCTCGTTTTATGGCGCGCAGGCCCTGTCTCACTGGGCGGCGGGAGTCGGGGGGGCGGCGTAAGTCCAGTGCGGCGCCACCGCCCGCTTTTGCCAGGCGTCGCTCGGGTGCGCCTTCCAAAACAAACTCCAGCTCCGTGTCGCCCAATGAAATTCTATCGCCATTTTCAAGCAGAGTTTCTTCGCGCAGGGGCACTTCGTTCAGCAGTGTGCCATTGCCGGAGCCCATGTCCGAAGCCATCCACCCTGCAGGTGTCTGGCGCAGGAGGAGGTGTTTTCGTGAAACGGAATTGTCGGGAATGGAAATGGCGTTTTCCGGGGAGCGTCCGGCCACCATTTCTTCGCCCTTCAAAAGGTATTCTGTGCCCAGTTGGCTTCCGGCCACACAAACCATTTTGGCTTTTGGCGCAGCGGGCCTTTCTTTGGGAGCGACGCCTGGAGTGTTTTGTCGAGAAATTCTGGGAGAGGCTCCCGGACGAGCGGCCCGAGCAGGCTGACTTCCTGTCGCGCGAGAAGGACGTTGTCGAGGAGGTTTGGGTTTTGAAGCGGACATAACCAAGCAGAAACTTATAAGACAAAAAAACCGCTATGCACTAATTCATCAAGGCATAAACGATGGGGCTGAACAAGACCAAAAAAACCATCGGGAAAATGCATGCAATGAGAGGAAACAACATTTTGACGGGAGCTTCGTTCGCGAGTTTTTCGGCGCGTTGGGTTCTGTCGAAACGCAGCTGTGTGGACTGAATTCGAAGCACTTTTCCCAGGCTGGTGCCCATCCTGTCCGCTTGAATGAGGGCGGAAATGAATTGTGTCACCGCCGGCAAGTCAATGCGGTAGACCATGCTTTTGAGGGACTCTTCCCTGCCTTTGCCCATTTTGAGTTGTTTGAGCACCAAATTGAATTCATCGCGCAGAGGCCCTGGTTTGCCTTTCTCAACGACTTTGGCCAGGGCACCTGTGAAGTCCAGGCCGGCTTCAACGGACAAAGTGAGCAAGTCGAGATCGTAAGGAAGTGCCCGGCTGATGAGGAGGTGGCGTTTTTTGACCTGGTCTCTCAGCCAGATTTTGGGGTACCACAAACCAATGAGGCCCACAGGCACTGCCCACAGCAAATTGGCCTCAAAGGCGTTGGCGCCAAAGAGGCCAAAAAGCACACCTACCACCAAGCCAATTTCCTGCAGAGCCATAAATTCCTCAGGGTGATAGTCCCCGGGCTCTCCTGCACGCACCAGCTGGCGACGTATGCTGTTTTCATAGTTGGGCCGCATATAGCGCCGGTTGATGACGCCCAATCGACGGATGATGAGGCTGCTGGCCCCCTTCATCCCCCCCAGGGACTCATTGCGCATTTCATCCGACAGCTTCTGAAGATAAGAGCGATAAACCCAATAAATAAAAAGCCAGACGGCTGCGGCAGTGGCCAGGGCAGCCACCAGATAGGCAATGGAAATCAGTATGCTCGGTATTTCTTGCATTGTTCGCTCCTCCTCCTCAAATGTCGATGTTGACAATGCGCCGAATAATGAGCATGCCAAGGACTTCCATAATGGCAACGGTGGCCATCATCGCATATCCCCAATAGCTGTCCAGCAAAGGTTGCATCAAATCCGGCCGCTGGTAGTTGATGACGATTCCGAGCACAATGGGCATTGCGGCCACAACCCACCCTTGCAATTTTCCCTGCGAAGTCATGGCCGCAATTTTTCCTTCCAGGCGAAAGCGCTCGCGGATGGTCCCTGCCAGGGTTTCAAACATTTCTGCCATGTTGCCACCCAGCTGGCGAGCGACGTTGGTGGAAACAGCGACCAAATCCAAATCGTCCGAGCCCACACGCGCAGCCATGTTCAGCAAAGCCTCGTCGATGGGAACGCCCAATTTCATTTCACGCACATACAAAGTGAATTCCTGCCCGAGGGGATTGGGAGCATCCTTGGAAATAAACTCCACAGACTGTTGAAACGTCAGGCCCGCTTTGAAGGCACTGGACATGCCTTGCAAAGCATCCACCAGCTGCGCATTAAAAAGACGTATTCTGCGTTTGCGCAGTTGTTTGATGACAATCATCGGCAGGAAAAAACCGAAAATGGTGGCCATCACTGCCAGGAGGATGTTGGAGAGGACGTAGGTTAACAACCCCAGAAGGATCATGGTCGCCACATTCATGGCCAGCAATTGCCTGGGGTCTATAAACAAAAACATGTTGCCCAGGTCATCCAGGGAGCGGACAAGATAGCGCTCCTGGTATTGCTCATAGGCCCGGACAAACACGCCATAAATGGTTAAGCACAACAGAAACAACGCCACCGCAATAAAGAGAGCCGCCAACCCTGGATACAATCCACTCATAAAAGCATTCCTCGGCTATCGAGTGGCGCCCGTTGCGCGAACCACTTCAATCATCCCATTGCGTTTTTGCTCCAAAACCTTCTGCACGTTTGCATCCGTCAGCATGCGCGAAGTTGTCTTGCGGTTCTCAGAGAGCATTCCCGGGTCTTCCTCGTTGCGCAGGGACAAGGTTAAGGTGCCAAAGTCCTGCGCCAAGGCCAGCTGCTCCACATCCTCAGGCAAAACCAACAGCGAAACTTCAGAATAAGTCCGGCTTGAAGAGGGCAGCAGCGCGACATTGGTGGTGCCTGTAATGGTGCCTGTTGCCAGCACGATTACATTCTGCATCAGCGTCATGGAAATGTTCTCCTGAGATTGGGTGTCTTTAAAAATGCCGATGATGTCCACCCTGTCATTGGGGCGAACCCACCCGCCCACAGAAGAGGCGGTGTCCACTTTGATGGTGAAGGCGCGCATGCTTTTCAAAACCTTCGTGGAAAGCCGCTCCGCAGCCCTGGATGTCGAAAACTGTGACCACAGCAGCGGATCTCCCGCCTGGACATTCACCAGAATTTTTTGGTTTCGAATGGCCTTCGCATCCTTGGCACCAATGTTCGACGAAGTGACAAAACGCTCAGGCACCTGACCCGACACAATCATATCCTCCGTCACCACCGTGCCTTCGGATATGCCGGTGTTGGCAACCATAACCGTCTTTAAATTCCAACCATACCTTACAGCCCGCTCCTGGTTTTTAATGCCGGTAAAAGCCAAAATTCCTGCAAGAATCGCCAAACCAGCCGCAATCACCAAGGGCATCTTTCCCTTTAACATACAACAGCTCCCTTTAACATACAGCAGTGAAGCACAAGCACCTCAAGACAGAAAAAGGAGAAAACCAAGTCCTTTTTAAGCTCAACCACACCAAATCCCAAACACAAAACCATTGCAATGTTTGCATGTTTTTCATGCTTTGCCAACCGCATTTCTTTCTTGTGCCCACAAATGTCAAAACCCTGCAGGCTTCCCTAGCCTTTTTCGTTGGGCCTCTGCCAAAAACGGCCGGACTTGAGCAGCAAAACCAACACCACCGCCACCAGACTTGCCAAAAGTTGCCAAAGCAAACCCACAGGAAAGGGCTCTCTCATGTGAATGTAGAGGGTGCGCCCCAGCGCCACTCCCAGAAGTCCTCCCGTGAAACTGCGCCACACGTTGGAGAAGGCATGGGGCCTGAATTGTCCCCACATCCAATCCACCACCGCCGGCAAACTCAGCCCCAGCACCATCCATCGCTCAGCGGAAAATTCCTTCTGGGGAATATGAAAAACAAACTGAAAAACCAGCGTACCTACTAAAACAGGGTAGAGGCCCACGCAGCGAGCGCAAAAAAATTTCCCTGCAAAAGCATAGCAGCGGTGCAGTTCATTTTCCCGGTGATGGCTTAAAAAAAAAAACCACATTCACTGTTTCTCTGCAGGTGGCGAAGCAAAAATTTCAAAAACCTCTTCGCGCGTCAAAACAGATTTGCTGACAAGCAAGTCTGCCAATCCAATCACCACATCCACCAAAGCTTCTGGCCCCCTTTCCACCAGAAGCTCTGAAAGTTTTGTTTCCAGAGGAGACAAGCTGGGCAAGGTGGCGCTGGAGCCCAGGATGGGTGTTTTCTCCCGGGTTTCGACAGCCTCTATGAGGGTATTTGTTTCTGAAGGTGGGCCTGGACGCTTGACAATTTGCGTCAGTTCATCCGAGCCAACGGCGGCACTGAGTGGTTGCTCTGCCGGAGGCGGAGACTTGCCCTTTTGCGCAGGTAAAGAAGGCTCGCTTTCCGGTTCTTCCTCGTCGAATTTCAGAGAGCCGAACAAGTCTTCTTCAGAGAGTGCGGGGTGCTGTTGAGTCCTTTCTGTCTCGGAGGCATCCACACTTTCTTCAGAGACGTCCGCGCTTTTTGCAGAGGCTTCTGCAACAATTTCCCCCGAGGCCAGCTGCTGGTCTTCCATGGCCAACAGCACGCGCCCAATCTCATCTGGAGAAGCCACATAGAGTTGGATGGATTTGGCATTTAACCAATGCTTGGCCCGCTCAATGGCGTCTGTGGCTGTCGGGTCCGCAACAGCAATGCAAAACGCACCAGGGCTCAGCTCCTCAAAGGGAACCAGCCCGTGGCGGTGCTGAAAACTCAGAGGAAGCTTCTGCGCAAACGAAGAAGAAACCAGGCTGAGCTCTGTATAAGGAAGGGCCTTCTGCTCCGCCAAAGCACGTGCAAGCGCATCCGCCCCAAGTCGGCCTTGCTGAAGCAAAATCTCTCCCAGCCGGTTGGGGTCACCATCCGCCTGGAGCGCCAATGCACCGCCAATGTCCTCAGCAAAAATCACTTTGTGGGCCAGAAGAATTTCACCAATTTTCTTTTTCATAAGCAGGCATAACGCTCTATCGCCGAGTATATTCCAAACCCTCTGCCTCCTCCAACTCCACCCCGTTTCCACGCCACTTGCCTAAACACCCTCCGCCTCTCCATTCAAGCCTACACCTTCTTCGACGTCAACAACACGAATCCCTGGCGGAGGACTCAATATAAACAATTTGTCTTCCAAGGGGTTGTCTAGCAAATAATCTGTGTAGCTTAGCTCTAAAAACAACTGGGAGGACACAACTTTCAAACTTCGCCGTTCCGGAAAAACCTTCTGAGGGCCTGAGCGCACAAAAGAGGAAAAGGTCAGCTGGTAGTTTTGTGTGCCCTTAAGCTCACTTTCTGTCACCCGAAAATCCTTGGGCTGCACACTCAGCTTTTGCGAGAGGTTTTCTGTTGTGAGTGAAAGCTGCAACGCCTGGCCCGCTCCCTTTGGAGACTCTTCGAGTTTCTGCACTTTGGCCCCTTCAAGGCGTGGCGCTTTTCCCAACAACACTTTGCAAAGCTCCTGCGGAGAAAAATAAAGCGGCAAAAAACGCGCAAGGTTGTTTTGTGTGGCCAGTCCACGGTGGAAGCTGTTGTTTTCCAGGTCCCACAACGCAAACCGCCCTTTGTGTGCAACGAAAATTCGAAGAGGACGCCCCAGGCCATCCAACAATTCCAAATGCATCGAATCCGGAAGCCGCGCGGCCACCAGCAGTTCAACCACCGCTTTTTGCTCAGGGGAGTCTATCTTCAGACGCGCCTGCCCCTTAACGCTGTGGATTTTTGACTCCTCCCGTTCTATGTGCTCCACAAGTTGCTCCAAAGGCATTTGCTGAAACGACGCTGTGTGCGCGCAACCTGTTAACGCGAGAATGAGGATGGTTTTTTTCAAACGCATTGCTTTGCCATAATCTACGCAAAGAGAGACTTCTGTATACTCTTTTTGTCTATGAATTCGAGAGCTGAATGAAAATGAATACCCTTTTGGAGTGGATGCACCTGGACAGCATTACGCTGGCGGGTGGCTTCACCTTGGCCATTATCCTCCTGGCTTCCCTGCTTTCTGTGACGGTTGCCATGGAGCGTCTCATGGCTCTCTGGTCTCTGGGCCCCAAAACACGTGCGCTTTTTGAAAGCATTGCGCGCCAACTCCTGCAAAACGACATTCCCGCAGCAAGGGCACTCGCGGAGCGCTCCGCTTTGCCTGTCGCCGAAGTGTTTCGTGTCGGTTTTCTGGCCGCACAACGCACCAACCCAACCACCGCCATAGAGCGTGAAAGGCTGGCACAAACACTCAAACTCAGAGGCTCCCTCTGGGTGCTGGGCACCGTCGGCGCTGTTACACCCTTCATCGGCCTCTTTGGGACTGTGGCCGGCATTATGACTTCCTTCAGAGACTTGGGCCTGGACGTCCAGGCCGGCGGTACGGGAGGGCCTGCCAGCGTTATGAGTGGCATTGCGGAAGCCCTTGTCGCAACGGCTGCAGGTATTTTTGTGGCAGTGCTGGCTGTTGTCCTCTTTAACTATTTTCAGTCGCGGCTTTCCCGCCTCTCTGTGGAATTGAAATTGATTTTTGCTGAATTCACCGAGCTTCTTATTGCGGCAAAAGCGGGAGGAGGAGGGGTGTCTGCACCCTCGCCCTTTTCTTCTTCCGCTTCTGCTTCCGCTGCCGCTCCTGCTTCTTCTCCTGCCCCCATAAAACAGATGGAGCCTCTGCCTTCTGCCCCGGAGGAATTCAGGTGACAACTGGCCCCGGTGAAGAGATGGGAGCTTTGGCTGAAGAAGCCCAGGACGAAGCCGTCTTCTCTGAAATTAACATTACGCCTCTCACGGATATTTTTTTGGTGCTGCTGATTATTTTTATGGTGACAAGCTCCGTCATTATTGCCCCTCAAGGCAACCCCAGCCAAAGCGGCATTCGCGTCAACCTCCCTCAGGGAGGAAAAAGTGCGAGCGCCACCTTGCCTGCGGATGACTTGCCCATTGCCATTCTGGCCGATGGACGCCTCGTTGTTTCAGGCCAGGTTGTCAGCCCACAAGAGCTTGAAGCTGCTTTGGCCCAAGCCAAAAACAAAGCAGCCGACACCCTCGTCGTCATTCAGGCAGACGAAGGCGTGCCCCACGGGAAAGTCGTCGAAGTCATGGGTATGGCCCAAACAGCGGGGTTGGAGCAGCTGGCCATAGGCGTCAGGGCCCAGCCCAACAACTAGGCCGAGCGAGGGTTGCCCCCGCGGGCTCAATTCAAACCTAAACCGGCCTATGCTGCCGCTTTGGCCATGTTGGCCACGGCGGCAAAACCCGCTGGGTCCGCCACCGCCAGGTCGGCCAGAATTTTTCGGTCCACCTGCACATTGGCTTTGGTTAAACCTGCAAGCAAACCGGAATAATTCATGCCCAGGCCACGGGCTGCGGCGTTAATGCGCACTATCCACAGCGAGCGAAAGTCTCTCTTGCGGCGGGCCCTGTCTCTGGATGCATAGTCCAATGCCCGCTCCACGGCTTCTTTGGCCCGGCGGTAGCAGTTTTTTCTGCGCCCTCTATAGCCTTTGGACAGTTTTAATACTTTGTTTCGGCGGCGACGCGCTTTGGTGCCTCGTTTGACGCGCATGACATTCTCTCTTTTTCAGCGCTGCTTGGCGCCATAGGGAAACAGCTCTTTAATCACTTTGGGGGCATCCATCTCCCGAAGGTATCCACAACCCCGGTTCTGGCGCTTGCTGCGCGTGGATTTGGAAAAAGTAAACAAGTGCTTCGCATTGGCCTTGGCATGCTTCACCTTGCCGCTCTTTTTCACCTGCATCCTCTTTTTGGCTCCACTCTTTGTCTTCAGCTTGGGCATAACTCTTCCAGGCAAAAATTTTTGAAAGTGGCTGCTCCTACCCTGTCGGCAAAGCCCTGTCAACTGTTTGCTGCCGTTTCGCTCTCTTCCACGGAATCTTCACTTTCAACCACTGAATTTTTTTGAGAAACTTTCACGTTTGGGTCTGCTTTGGAGCGTTTTTGTTCCCGTTTGGCTCGCTCTAGGGCCGCCACCTGCTGCCTCTGCAAATCCCTCGCCTTCTGCGCTACTTTGGGGTTGGGTGCCAAGATCATAAACATCTGCCGGCCTTCCATCCGCGGCGGCATCTCCACCACCGCCACATCCGCCAAATCCTTCGCCACCTCCTCCAACACCACCTGGCCTCTGTCTCTGTGCGTTATCTCCCGGCCGCGAAACATAATCGTCACTTTCGCTTTGTTGCCTTCCTCCACAAAGCTGCGAATGTTGCGCACTTTAAAGTCATAGTCGTGCTCTTCCGTTTTGGGGCGCAACTTCATCTCTTTGACTTTGACGACAACCTGTTTCTTTTTTGTCTCGTTGGCCTTCTTTTTCTCTTCATATTTGAAGCGGCCATAGTCCATAATTTTGCAGACGGGAGGTTTCGCCATGGGGTTGACTTCAACCAAATCCAACCCTTCCTGTGCGGCATGCGCTAAAGCAGCCTCAATGGTTAATACTCCCAGCTGCTCGCCTTGCGGGCCTACTACACGGACCTCACGTGCCCGAATTCGCCTGTTGGTCCTCTGATCTCTAACGATAAACGCACCCTCCTGAAAATGCTTCAAAGCCCACAGAAATACCTGGGTGAAAGCCTAAGTCAAGCCTCTTCAAGCAAAAAGAGCTGGCTTTGTATATGCGTCTTCTCACCTTCTCCTTCTTCTCCTCCTCTCCTGAGCTTTGCAATCTAAGCAATTTTGCTCTGCTGCTCTTTTCCTTCCGTTGACCTGGCCGATGGGCTGATCTATCGAGTCAATCCATGCCCCTTAACCACGACTTCAAAATTTTCACCGGCAATTCCAACAAAGACTTGGCACTGCGCGTATGCCACTATCTGGGAAGGCCCCTCTCCAAAATCAACGTCACCCAATTCTCCGACGGAGAAACCAATGTGGAAATTAGTGAGAATGTCAGAGGCCTGGATGTTTTTATCCTCCAGTCCACTTGCCCACCCGTCAACAACAACTTAATGGAGCTGCTGATTATTTGCGACGCCTTAAAACGCGCCAGCGCCGGCTCCATCAACGCCGTTATCCCCTATTATGGTTATGCGCGACAAGACAGGAAAGTGGCTCCCCGCACACCCATTACGGCACGTATGGTTGCCGACTTAATTGAAGTCGCCGGCGCCACCCGCGTTATTTCCATGGACATGCATGTCGGTCAAATTCAGGGCTTCTTTAACATTCCTACGGACCACATTTATGCCGCACCTGTTTTCCTGGACGACATCCGCCAGCGCTTTCCCAACCCCTCGGAGCTTGTTATCGTCTCCGCCGACGCAGGCGGCGTGGAGCGCTCCAGGGCTTATTCAAAACGCTTGGATTGCCAGCTGGCCATTGTCGACAAACGCAGGACTCAGGCCAACTCAGCCGAAATTATGAACCTCATCGGCGATGTCCAGGGCAAAGACGCCATTATCATCGACGACATCATTGACACCGCAGGCACCATCACCCAAGGCGCCGCCGCCCTCAAAGCCAACGGCGCCAGGCACGTCTTCGCTTATGCCGTCCACCCCGTGCTCAGCGGCCCCGCCATGGAGCGCATCCTCGCTTCCTGCATTGAAGAGCTTGTCGTCACCGACACCATCCCCCTCTCGGCACAGGCCAAAGCCAGCGGCCGCATCCGCACCGTCAGCGCAGCCATGCTTTTTGGCGAAGCCATTGCGCGCATTCACCGCGCAGAGTCCCTAAGCTCACTTTTCGTCTGAGTTCCAAATGTCCTCTTCCTGAGCAAGCAGCCTTTGCTCCTCGGGGCTGAGTTTGCGGTTTTCAAGCAAGTCCGGCCTCAAAGCCTGGGTGCGTTTCAGCGAGCTCCAACGTCTCCACGCAGCAATGCGTGCGTGGTTGCCGCTCAGCAGCACCCTGGGCACCGCAACGCCGCGAAAGAGGGGCGGGCGCGTGTAGTGAGGGTGCTCCAAAAGCCCGTCTTCAAAACTTTCCGAAGGCGCGGAAGCCTCGTTGCCCAGCGCCTGCGGCAACAGACGCACCACCGCGTCCATGACGCAAAGCGCGGCCAACTCCCCGCCGGTTAATATATAGTCGCCTGCGGACAACTCTCCATCCACATGCGCCTTCACACGCTCATCCACCCCCTCATAACGTCCACACACCAACACCATGCCCGGGCCCTTCGCCAGCTTGTGCGCCCATGTCTGGTTAAAACGCTGCCCACATGGCCCCAGCAACAACACGGGTGCCTGCGGAAATTGCCTGCGCGTGGACTCAATGGCCAACAGCAGAGGCTCCACCTTCATCAACATGCCGGCACCCCCACCATAGGGTATGTCGTCCACCACACGGTGCTTGTCCCTCGCAAAGTCGCGAATGTCCACCGCGTGCAAACGGAAAACCCCCTGCGCCAAAGCCCGCCCCACCACACTCTCCCGCGCATAAGCCTCAATGAGGCCCGGGAATAAACTCAAAACACTCAACTCAAACATGCGGCTATTCCAACTCCAGGGGACGTATGACGACATAGCCTTCTTCCAGGCACAGCTTGGGCACGTATTCCTCCACCCAGGGCACCATCCACTCCTTCCCCTCCTCGTTGTGAATGACGAGGTTGGGTATAGCGCCCGCATACAGCAAAGTGCTGACATGGCCTAATGTCTCGCCGGACTCCAGCTGCGCCTTGAGGCCTATACAGTCTTCTACAAAACATTCCCCCTCCTCAAGCTTGCCTAAGTCTTCGCGGGCTACCCATACCCGAGAGCCTACCAGACACTTCGCCTCCTCGGGCGCCGCCACCCCCTCCACCTGCAGCCGCCACCCTTCGTTGAGTGGCTTAAACCCCTTCAAAACCAGAATGCGCTCCTCCCCCGCCTTCAGACAAAACCGCAAACGCTTCGCAAGCTGGAGACTCTGGCTTTGTGCATGGAAAGTCTTCACCACCACCTCCCCCTGCGTGCCAAAAACACGGGAGACATAACCCAGCTGCAGCCAGGCTTTCATGAGGGGGAAGCGGAAGCGGAAGCGGGAGAAGCGGGAGAAGCAACCTGGGCCTTCACCCCCGCCGCCTTCCCCTCCACATCCAACTGCAATTTGCTGTCCGGAGGTTTAAGGCAGGAAGCGGCTACCGTGCGCAGGGCGTGTATAATGCGGCCGTCTTTGCCTATGACTTTGCCCACGTCTTCTTCGGCCACCTTAAGCTTGCATACAAAACCCTCGGGGCTTTCCTCCACCGTCACCTCCACCTCCTCTGGAGAAGAAACCAGGGCCTGGGCGACATATTCAATGAGTTGCTTCACGCAAACCCCCAAAGCAGGCGGCCACAACAAGGCTTCGCCTCTAAGGCTTTTTCAGTCTTCTGTGGCCAATGGGTTTGCAGCCAGAGGGCGGGCGCGTTTTTTGAGGTCGGCAGCCGTCTTGGAAGGCTTGGCTCCCACACTCAGCCAGTAGGCCCAGCGCTCTTCGTTTATTTCAAACTGCGGGGGCTCCAGGTTTGGGTTAAACAAACCAATGGCTTCAATAAACTTGCCATCCCGAGGGCTGCGCGAGTCCGCGGCAACGAGGTGGTAAATGGGTTTCTTTTTGGCGCCAGCTCTGGTGAGACGAAGGACAACAGCCATGCTTTTTCAACTCCCTGACAAAATGAATAGGCCTAGCTGCTCTAACGTTGGCACGCCTCCAATGTCAAGCCCTCTTCTTTTTGCCCCTCCTTCGAAGACAATACCGCCAGCTGCCCACAGGCTGCTGAAATGTCCACCCCCCTCCCTTCCCTCACGAAAACAGCACAATGTGCAGCTTCCAATAAAGCGCGAAAACGCTCCACCTGCCCGGGGTCTGGGCTTTCAAAAGGCAACCCTGTGTTGGCGTTGTAGGCAATTAAGTTTATTTTGGAGGGAATGTTTTGGACAAGTTTGGCCAACCTCCGTGCGTCCTCGTCGCTGTCGTTTAAGCCTTTAAACAGGACATAGCTGAATGTCAGCCGCTGCCCCGGTTTCAGCGGGAGTTTCTGGCAAGTCTCCAAAAGCTTCTGAAGGCCCCACTTGCGGTTGACAGGCATCCAAAGGCTTCGCTGCTCCTGCGTTGAAGCATTCAGCGAAACAGCCAGCTTCACGTTCATGGCCTGCGCCAGACGCATGAGGGCTTCAGGCAAACCCGAAGTGGAAACGGTTATGTGGCGCGTCGAGAAATTCAGCCCGTCCGCGCACAGCAAAAGCCTCAGCGCTTTGCTGACACCCATGAGGTTGTGCAAGGGCTCTCCCATGCCCATAAACACCAGGTTGCTTAAGGGCCGCTCTCCGCGTGCACCTTCGGACTTGAGGAGGCGGTTTACGGTGTATACCTGGGAGAGAATTTCGCTGGGCTTTAAGTGGCGGACAAAACCCATTTGCGCTGTCAGGCAAAACTTGCAGCCCATGGCGCAGCCCACCTGCGAGGAGACGCAGAGGGTTTTGCGCTTCTCAAAAGGCATGTAGACGGACTCTATGCCCTGGCCGTCTTCTGTCATAAAGCGGTATTTGACTGTCCCGTCCAAGGAGTGTTCTGTTTTGTCCAGGCTCAGGCCAACAATGTGGGCCTGCGCTTCGAGTTGCTCCCTCAACTCTTTGGACAAGTCGCTCATTTGCGAAAACCGCGTCGCGCCCCTCTGGTGCAGCCACGCAAATACCTGCCGCGCACGAAAAGGTTTTTGCCCAAGCTTTGTGGTAAGCCAATGCTCCAGCTCCGTCGGTTGCATGGACAGTATGTCAAGCTTTTCACTCTCACTCATGGCTTCTTAACGGCTTCCACTTTGACATGTTCGTTTGGGCTCGTTTCTGCTCGAGCTTTTGTTGAAACCGGTTTGAATTTCCCATTCAGGTGTTTTTGTAAACCCTTTTGTGGGTTTTGGCTGCTGGGTTTTAAAACTCCCCCCCACCCCCCACCTCATTATGCTAAAATGGCGCGCCGTGAATGAGAGACTGGCGTTGTTGGGTTTGTGGAGTGTATGCGGCTTTGGGGCCACACGGCTGAAGGCGCTGCAAACGGTGTTTCAACTGGGCGACATTGCCGGCTTGCCCTGCAAAACATGGCTGAAAGAGGTGGAGCTGCCCCCTCATGTGGCCGCGGCTTTTCCTGCGGACGCCACTTTGCAGCGTATGGGAGAGCAGGTGCTGCAAAAAGCACAAAACGCCCATATGCAGCTGGTGTTTCGCGGGCAGCCGGAGTTTCCCCCGGGCCTTGAGGTGCTGAAGGACGCGCCGCCCCTCCTGTTTGCCTGGGGGGAGGTGGTGCCGGTGGAAGTCCCCAAGGTGGCCATGGTGGGCCCCCGGCAGGTGGAGCCTTTTTTTGTGCCAGAGGCCAAACATTTTGCAAGCCGCATGGCGCAGGCCGGAATGCTGGTGGTTTCAGGGGCGGCGGAGGGGGTGGACCAGGCCTGCCTCCAGGCAGCCATGGAAATAAGCGGTAAGGCCTGGGCCTTTGTGGGCTGCGGCCTCGACTGCCTGGCCCTCGCCCAGCGCACATTTTGGCAAAAATGCATGTCCAGAGGCGGAACCTATTTCTCCGAATACCCGCCCGGTACACAGGCCAACAAGTTTACCTACCCACACCGAAACCGCCTCATTTCCGCGGCTGCAGACGCCGTGCTGGTGCTGCGTGCGCCACAAAAGTCCGGCAGCCTCCATACCGCCTGCGCTGCCCTTAAACAGAGGCGCCCCCTCTGGGTAGTGCCGGGAAAACCACACAACGACATGGCCCAGGGCTGTCTGCAATTGCTCAGGCGCAAAGAGGCCCGCCTGGCGACGACGCCCGAGGAAGTCATGCTTTCCCTGGGCCGGGAGGTTGAATTGCCGGAAGTGGAGGCCGAGCTGCCGGAGGCTGCGGTTGAGCAGCGCAGCTTTTTTTCTTTGAGGGGGGGAGAAGAAGAAGAGGTAGAAGTAGAGGTAGAGGTAGAGGTAGAGGCAGGGGAAGAGGCCCCCCCCGCTGCCGAACCCCCCACCGACGAACCCCTCTCCCCCGAAGCCCTCCACGTATACGCACAACTCAAAGGCGTTATGCTGTTTGAAGAATTGCTGGCCGCCACGCGCATAGACTCTGCGACTTTGTCGGGCCTGCTTTGCGAGTTGGAGCTTTCAGGAAAGGTGGAACAAAAACCTGGAAAGCGCTACGAGACCGTTTCTAAGTTAAAATGATTCGATATCTGCAGACCGGTTTCAATATGAGCTCGAAGCGGGTGAGGATTTCGCGAAGCGAGCCTCACGAAGAGAAAGTGTCAAAGTGGAAGCGGTAGAGCGCAGACAAACGGGCCAACCATGACGACTCCCTCCTCCTTTGCCTCCACCACCCTGATTGGCGCGGGGCTTGCCGGTGTGGAAGCCGCTTTCTGGCTTACACGCCACGGCCACCCCCTCACCCTCGTCGAGCAAAAACCTCTGAAACGCTCCCCCGCCCACCAGAGCGACTTGCCGGCCGAATTGGTATGCAGCAACTCCCTGCGCTGCGACGAACCCACAACGGGCATAGGCCTCCTGCATGAGGAGTTGCGCCTCCTCAACTCCCTGGTACTGCGCTGCGCCGATGCGACACGCGTACCCGCAGGCAGCGCCCTGGCCGTGGACAGGCTGGCCTTCTCTCAAGCCGTAGCCGACGCCCTTCGGGGCCTTCCCGGGCTTACATGGAAACACGAAGAGGCCAGGGCGCTTCCGGAAGGTTTGTGTGTTGTTGCCACAGGCCCGCTGACTTCAGAAGCCTTAAGCCAGGCACTCAGCCCGCTGCTGGGCGACAAACTCTATTTTTATGACGCCATTGCGCCCGTGGTAGCGGCCGACTCCATAGACATGGAAGTGGCTTTCAGGCAGGGGCGGAGGAGGGGGAGGGGCAGCAACAAAAGCAGCAGCAAAAGCAGCAGCAAAAGCAGAGAGCAGCAGGCGGAGGACACCTCCTTCTCCCCCCACGACGACTATTTAAACCTCCCCCTGGACAAAGAAAGCTACCTCCACTTTGTACAAGCCCTGCGAACGGCCCAGAAAGTACCGCCGCACGCCTTTGAGGAGTTGCGTTATTTTGAGGCCTGCCTGCCCATTGAGGCCATGGCTGAGCGCGGGGAAAACACGCTGGCCTTTGGCCCGCTGAAACCCGTAGGGCTTTGTTGTCCGCGCACCGGCCGGCGCCCCTATGCCGTGGTACAACTGCGCCAGGAAGACAAAGCCCAAAGCGCCTACAACCTTGTGGGCTTTCAAACGCGGCTGACTTTTTCCGAGCAGAAGCGGGTTTTCGGCAGTTTGCCGGGTTTGCAAAACGCCCAATGGTTGAGGCTTGGGCAAATACACCGCAACACGTTTATGGACTCGCCGCGTTTGCTGGGAGAGGACATGTCCCTGTTGCAAAGGCCCGAGGTATTTTTCGCAGGGCAGATAACGGGGGTGGAGGGGTATGTGGAGTCCGCAGCCTCGGGCCTGCTGACAGCCATGGCCGTGCAGGCGCGCCTGGAGGGGAGGGTGTTTATACCCCCGCCCGCAGAAACAGCCCTGGGCGCCTTATACAACCATTTAAGAGGCGCGTTGCACCCTCCCGGAAAGTGTTTTCAGCCCTCGCATATAAACTTTGGATTGTTTCCCCCCTTAGCGGCTAAACTCAACAAAGCTGACAAAAAGGCGGCGGTGGTTGCCAGGGCGAGGGCGCATTTTCAAACGTGGAAAAACAATGTTTCACCCTAAGTTGTGGAAGGAAAGCCCATGAAGCATGTCTGCTTGTTTTTTGCCTTGCTGCTGGTTGCCTGCAAGCCCACGCCTTCGGTGCCTCAGCCTTTGGGAGAGCGACTTGTGGAAGGCCATTTGAGTGAGTTGCGTCTGCTTCCCGGCGAGACGCACCTGCGTTTTTTGGCGGACGCCAAAAGCCCCCAACTCCAGGAGACGGCCTCTTCGCTGAAGCTTGGAAAACTTTTCCTCTACCATTTGCACAGCCGCAAGTTGACACAAATTGGAGCGCAAGTTTCCAGCCTCACAGAGACACAACATGCGACTTCCGACGGCAAATACCTTGTCTTCCTCGACGACTTCAACCCCCAAACCAAAACAGGCAGCCTGCGCTGCGCGAGGGTTGTCAGCGCGACGGTAGGAAAGGCCTTTGGGAAAGAAGTCAGCTTTTTTGTGGTTTCCCCTCAAGGGCAGCATGTGGCTTTTGTGGATGGTGGCACCTTAAAGCTGGGGCCCCTGCCTGAAGGGCCCTTCCGCGTTGTTGCTGAGGGTGTGGCGAATGCGGAGTTTTCGTTGGATGGGGGCACGCTGGCTTTTAAAAAGCGGCTTGAAGCCAGGGGGCAGCTGTGGGTGGCGAAGGTGGAGGAGGAGAAGCCGCCGCGCCTCATTGCCGAAAACACCGGCGACTACCGCTTAAGCAAAGACGGAAAGAAGCTGCTTTTTGCCGCGCGCGAAAAACCGCAGCACATTGCCTTCCAGTTGTTGGTTGCCGACACCGACAAAGCCCAGGCGCCCAGACTCCTCTCTCAGGAAATGTTTCGTTTTGCCTTGTCCCCGGACGAGCGTTTTGTGGCCTATGCAGAAACCAAAACGCCGGAGAAACCCGGCACCCTCTGGGTAAAGCCCCTGGAGGGAGAAGGGGCGGGAAGAATGCTGGGGGAGAGGGTGAGGGATTTTGAGTTTGCCTCCCACGGCCAGGCCCTGGCGTGGCGCGAAGCCTACTATGGCGACGAAGGCCAGCTGGCGGTTGTTTCGCTGCAGGACAATGCGGAACCCAAGCGGCTTTCCCCACGTACACGGCACTGGCAGTGGAATACACAAGGCAGCGCCCTGGCCTACACCGCAACCGTTTCCGCGCCGGAGTTTCCCGTGTCCGTGGACTTGTTTTCATTCCGCCTCGGCGAGAAAGCGCCGACAAAAATACACACCTGGGTTTATGAATATGCCTTTGCGGTGGACGGAGAAAGTCTGCTTTTTGAGGCCAATTGCATAAGGGAGGGGCGCAGCTGCGCGCTTTTGCAGACGAAGGTAGGAGAGGGAGAAGGGGGAAGCAAAGCGAAGTTGGCAGAAGGCGTCTACAGTTTCCGCCAGTCCGCCGACGGCCAGCACATATACTGGCTGCACCTGACGCCGCTGACTCCCGTACAAACCCAGCTTTGGGCAAGCCCCATGGCCACCCCCAAGCCGCAGAAGCTGGCCGACAACGTACACATGCCGCCGCCCTTGCCCCTGGACAAAACGGGGACAAAATTCCTCTACCTTTCCAACCAGCCTCAGCACGAAGGCCTCTACCTCACCGTGCTGAAACCTTAAGAGAGCCAAAAACTCCCCCTTCTCCCCTTCTGGCCTTAGACTGTGTTTATGCCCAAAGGCACAAACACCGCAGACGAGCAGCCGGCCGACAAGCGCGAGGACAAGGACATAGAAGCCTTCCTGACACAGTTGCGCGTGGTGCGGGGCATGTCCCCGCGCACACTCAAGGCCTACGCTTCGGACTTGAGGCAAGCCAAAACCTACCTTTGCAAGCAGGGCGTGGATTTTTCGACAGCGACGCATTTGCATGTGCGGGGTTTTTTAGGCATAGAGGAAGCCCGTTGTGCGCCGGCGACGCGAGCCCGCCGGGTGGCAGCGCTGCGCATGTTTTTTCGTTATTTGGCAAAGGAGGGGAGGGTGAAGGTGGATTTGGGGGAGAAGCTGAAGACGCCCAAAGCCCCCCGGCGCCTCCCGCGTATTTTGTCGGTGGACGAAGCCTTTGCCCTGGTGAATGCGCCCAAGGAAGAGAAGCTTTTGCAGTTTCGCGACAAGGCCATGTGGGAAATGCTTTATGGAGGTGGTTTTCGCGTCAGCGAGTTGTGTGGTTTGGACGTGTCCGGCGTGGACATGGCGCAAGGAGTGGTGCGTGTTTTGGGCAAAGGGAACAAGGAGCGCCTGTGCCCCATACACAGGCCGGCGCTTGTTGCGCTCCAAAATTGGCTTGTGCAGCGTGGGCAGCTGCTTGAAAGGCGCAAGAAAAATTCTTCGGCCTTGTTTCTCAACCACCGGGGCGGGAGGCTTTCTGTGCGAAGCGTCCACCGCCTGCTGCATGCCTATTTGCTGCGGCTTGGGCTGCACGCGGGACTTTCCCCGCACAGCCTGCGCCACACCTACGCCACCCATTTGTTGGCAGGCGGCGCCGACATACGCGTCATTCAGGAATTGCTGGGGCATGCAAGCTTGTCGACGACACAGCGCTACACACAAGTTTCCTTTGAGTTGCTTCAAAAGGTTTATGACACGGCGCACCCACGCGCCTGACCTGAATGGTCTTTTTGCCTTCTGGCGGCTGAAGCCTCGTTTTTGTTCGAGTCACGCACTCAAGTGCGCTCCCCTCACAAAAGCCTCGCCTTCAACCACCAGAAGACAAAAATCCTCATTCAGGATTGGTTGACTGTCGCAAGCCATGTGCACATGGAAAAAAGGCTGATTCAAATTTTATTTGAGGGCTGCTAAAGCTTCGCTTCATGTTTCATGGGACAACCATTCTTTGTGTGAGAAAAGACGGGCGCACAGTGCTTGCCGGTGACGGCCAGGTGACGGTGGACAAAGCCATTATGAAGGGGAATGTAAAAAAAGTCCGCCGTCTGGCTGACGGACACATACTGGCGGGTTTTGCAGGCTCCACCTCGGACGCATTCACCTTGTTTGAGCGTTTTGAAGGCAAGCTGAAGGAGTGCCAAAACCAGCTGCCCAGGGCTTGTGTGGAGTTGGCCAAGGACTGGAGGGCGGACAAATTTTTGAGGCGGCTTGAAGCGCTGATGATTGTCGCGAGCAAAGACAGCTGTTTCATTTTGACGGGGGCGGGGGATGTGTTGGAGCCGGAGCATGGCATTGCGGCCATAGGCTCCGGCGGCTCCTACGCGCTTGCGGCAGCGAGGGCCTTGGTGGAGCATTCCTCATTGAGTGCCCGTCAGATTGCGGAAACTGCGCTGACAATAGCGGCGGACATTTGCATTTATACCAACCACACCCTTTCCTTTGAGGAGTTATAAGTGGCCTCTTCTTCATTGACACCTCGAGAAATTGTGAGCGAGTTAAGCCGTTACATTGTTGGCCAGAAAGCCGCCAAGCGAGCGGTGGCGATTGCGCTGAGGAACCAGTGGCGCAGGCAGCGCGTTGCAGAAGATTTTAGAGATGAGATACAGCCCAAAAACATCATCCTCATTGGGCCGACGGGGGTTGGGAAGACAGAAATTGCGCGGCGGCTGGCCAAGTTGTCGCGAGCGCCTTTTGTCAAAGTGGAGGCCTCCAAATTTACAGAAGTGGGCTATGTAGGGCGCGACGTGGACTCCATGGTGCGCGACTTGGTGGAGGCGGCCATTTCGCTGATTCGCGAAGAGAAGACGGAGCATTTCCGGGAAAAAGCCAGAGAGTTGGCCGAGGACAAGCTGGCCGACTTGCTTACAAACCCCGGAAAGTCCACGCAGCCCATTCGGCATTTGGGAGGTGCCATGCCTTTGTCGCCTTTGCCTCTGAGTGAAGCGGAGCGCGAGAAACTGAGAGCCAGGCTGAGGGCGGGGACTTTGGACAATGAATTTGTTGAGCTTGAGGTGAAAGAAACGCAGTTGGCCTTCATGAAAAACTTTTCAGGCCAGGGGATGGAAGAGTTTGGCATTAACCTTCAGGATTTTTTTCGCAACGTCCCCGGAATGGAGCGCACCAAAAAACAAAAAATGAGTGCCCCCACCGCTTTGCTGTTTCTCGAAAAGGAAGAGCTTTCCGGGTTGATGGACCAGGACAACATTCAAAGCGAAGCTTTGTCCCGCGCAGAAAAGTCCGGAATTATTTTCATTGATGAAATTGACAAAATTGCCAACCGCTCCAGCACGCAAAGCTCCGGCATTGATGTTTCACGGGAAGGGGTGCAAAGGGACATTCTGCCCATTGTCGAAGGCAGCACCGTGACAACCAAATATGGAAGTGTGAAGACAGACCACATTTTGTTTATTGCTGCCGGAGCTTTTCACCTGACGAAGCCTTCGGATTTAATTCCTGAGTTGCAGGGGCGGTTTCCCATTCGCGTGGAGTTGGAGGCCCTTTCAGGAAGCGACTTGGAGATGATTTTAAGAGAGCCCAAAAACTCTCTCATTCGCCAATACACAGAGCTTCTGGCGACAGAAGGTTTGAGGCTTCAGTTTGAGGAGGAGGCCATTGGGGAGTTGGCGCGGATGGCCCATAAGGCCAATGAGCAGATGCAGAACATTGGCGCGCGCCGTTTGCACACCATTATGGAATGCCTGTTGGATGAAGTTTCCTTTTCCGCTTCAGAAAGCGCGGAGAAAGAGTTTCGTGTGACAGCGGAGTATGTGAAAGAAAAACTAAAACCCCTCATGCAGTCCGAAGACATTTCCCGCTATATACTCTAGCCCATGAAAGACGCTCCCTTGTTGAAAGACGCCCATGACTGACAATGAAAAGGTTATGAAAAAAGCAGACGAATATTTGCTGAACAACTATTCCCGGCAGCCTGTTGCTTTGTTGCGCGGCGAAGGCTGCTACGTTTGGGATGCGGATGGGAAGCGCTATTTGGATTTTATGGGTGGCGTTGCAACATGCGCATTGGGGCATTGCCACCCTGCACTTGTTGAAGTGGCCAAGCGGCAGTTGGAGTTGTTGTGGCACACTTCAAACCATTTCCACTCGCAGCCTCAGGTGGAGTTGGCCCAGAAACTGGCACAGGCTTCCGGCTTTCCGAAAGCTTCTGTTTTTTTCTGCAACTCCGGAGCTGAAGCCAACGAGGCCATGTTGAAGCTTGTGCGCCGCGTGCACAAAGACAGAGGCAACCCGGAGCGCTATGAGGTTATTTCCTTTGAGGGCTCTTTCCATGGCCGGACTTTGGCGACGGTTGCGGCGACGGGGCAGGCGAAGCACAAACAAGGGTTTGAGCCTTTGCCCGCAGGTTTTGTGCATGTGCCCTTTGGCAACATAACAGCCGTGGAGGCGGCCATTTCCCCGAGGACGGCGGCCATTTTGCTGGAGCCCATTCAAGGCGAAAGCGGCGTAAGACAGGCGCCTGCAGGTTTTTTGAAAGCCCTAAGCCGGCTGTGTGAAGAGAAGGGTTTGCTTTTGCTTGTGGATGAAATTCAAACAGGCATGGGGCGCACGGGAAAATTTTTAGGTTTCCAGCACGAGGGCATTTTGCCTTCGGCTTTTTCTCTGGCCAAGTCTTTGAGCAATGGTTTGCCGATTGGGGCCATGGTTTGCAGTGCAGAGTTGGCTGCTTCGCTTCCGTCGGGAACGCACGGCACAACTTTTGGAGGCAACCCTGTGGCAACGGCTGTTGGCTGCAGGGTGGTGGACATATTGACGCAGGGCAATGTGCTTGGAGAAGTTGCGCGAAAAGGAGAAGTGCTTCGCCAGCGCTTGCAAAAAACCCAGCAGAAGTTTCCAAACCTCATTAAAGAAGTGCGCGGCCAAGGTTTGCTTGTGGGCATTGAGTTTCCATTTCCCGGGGCTTCAGTCCTCGCACAATGCAGAGAGGCTTCCTTGCTGGCCATTTCGGCTGGAGAAAACACGGTGAGGTTTGCACCCTCTTTGCTGCTTTCGGAGGAGCAGCTGGAGGAAGGTGTAGCTGCTTTCGAAAAAGCGCTTTCCCAGCTTTAGTTTTTAAGAATGTTGCTGCTTGGCCCCCCAGGGGAAAAATACAGCTACAAAATGAGTGCTGAATCTGCTATACCCACCGAAGTGGCGGGAGAGGGGTTTCAGCTTTGTTTATATGTGAAGTCGGACTGTCAACAAGAGAACGAATTCTGAAGAGCAGCATGCGCCTGAAAAAGAAAAAACAAGCCACAGAAGAGCTCTGCGATGCGGTGTTCATGGGGCCGAGCTTGGCGAATGAGACGGAAGAGCTGCGCACAGATAGGTTTTCCACCTTCCGTGAAGGTGACGAGCGGCTGGAAGAAGCCAATGCTTTGTTAAAAAGGGCGTCAGAATTGTTGGAGCTCGACAACCACAGCGGCGCAATCCAGCTGATTTCCAAAGCGGCGGAGCTGGTTCCCTGGCACCCCAAAATAGCCCAACTCAAGTTGCACAGCGAAAACACTTTGTTGGCAATGTTGGAGTCCAAACTGGGAAATTTGGAGGCCATTCCTTTTGTGCAGTTGCGCGACGAAGAAATTCTCTGGTTGAACCTCGACCGAAAAACCCGCTTCGTTCTGGAAAAAATTGACGGCCGACTGAATTTGGGAAAGTTGCTTTCTCTTCCCGAAATGCCGCGTTTGGAGTTGGCGCGCATTCTCCACCACTTGCTTGACGACGGCGTCATTGCGGCGAAGACGGGCCACCCCTTTCCCTTAAAACAAAGGCCGGGCTTATAAACCTTGGGAGCGCGCAAAAAGAAAGGCGCTCAATTCTTCTTCCACCCATGTGTCGAGTTTTTGGTGCAAGGCTTCCTGGCTTCCTGAGTTTTCCACAACCCAGGTTGCGCGTTGACGTTTGCTTTCAATGTCCATTTGGGAGTGGATGCGCAAAAGGGCCTCTTCCCTGGAATAGGCGTTGCGAAGCATGAGGCGCTTAAGTTGCATTTCCAAAGGCGCATAAACCAACAAAGTTGCCTCGACAAAAACATGGCCGCCTGTTTCAAAAAGCAAAGGCGCGTCATAAAAAACAACGTCAACATTTTCTGCTTCCAACCGCTGCCGCTGCGCTTTCATAAGCGTACGAATGGCTGGGTGCATAAAGGCATTGAGTTTGTGTCGTGCCTCCGGCTCCGCAAAAATTTTCGAAGCCAGGTGTGCGCGAAAATGAGCCGCTTCCGGATGCCGTTTTGCCACTTCCGGAAAAAGCAGCTGAATTTCCCCAAGCTGTTTTTCGAAGACTTGTCTGGCCAGCACATCCGCGTCGATGATTTCAAACCCCAACCGACGGAGGTGCCCGGCCGCGGTGGTTTTGCCTGTGGCGATGCCTCCCGTAAGGCCGATAAGTGCTGTGCTCACATTTCGCATCATCGCGAAAACACTAGCAAAATTCTCGAGGGTTCCAAAGGTGTTTTTTTGAGTGTAGTCTACACAGCAGATGTTCTGCAGAATGGCATACACCATGGGCCGAAGTTCTGCGAGGGCAACTCGAATGTGCTCAAAAAAACCTTTATTCATTTCATTGTGTTTGTTTGTCGGTCTTTTGGCTTGTCCCTCAGGCAAGACGGAGTCTGAAAGAAATTTCAACGCAGAGGGCACAGAAGAAGGCAAGGAAGAAAGAGAAAGGGAAAAAGGAAAAGGGGGAGGGGGTGACGACAGCCTGAAGAAGGAGGGGAGCCTGGCAGGTTGGGGTTTTGGAGGAGGAGGTGCGGAGGACAGTCCAACCGTGAGCAGGAGCGGTGTGGTGTTAGACTCTTCAGGGAACCTTATTCTCAACCTCAACCAACGCACGGAGACAGTCAACCACTATATGTGGCTGGCAGACACCAGCAACGGCAAGGTTTCCAAATTTGACATGCGCACGAGGCAGGAGGTGGCGCGCTATCCCAGTGTCATTGGGGTTCAATGTGCAGCGGGGCAGTCTCCTGAAGAAGGCAACTGTACCACCTGGAGTCCGTCCACGGGGAGTTATTATCCCAGCCGCACAGCCATTGACAGCAACCAGGATGCATGGATAGCCAACCGTGGTGGCAACAATCGTCCAGGTGTGTTGACGAAAATTGCAGGCGATGAAAGCCGTTGTGTAGACCGCAATGGAAACCGCCAAATTGACACAAGCCGCGTTGTGAATGGTGTTGTTGTGGAGGTTCCTGATGACGAATGTGTGTTGTTTTCAACGCCGGTTTGCACCCTTCGCGCCACTGGCAATAGCAGATATGGAGAAAATGAAGGGGCGCGAGCTCTGGCCGTAGATGGCGCAGACAGAGTTTGGGTGGGGTGCTATGATGAGCAAACAGCTTATCAATACAACCCAACCAACGGTGTCCACGAGCAAGGCCCCATCCCGCTGGGATTGAAGCCTTATGGTGCCATTGTGGATGGCAGGCAAAACTTGTGGATGACGACTCGGGCTTATAAAGACCATACCAACAACTCCGACTATTTCACCCTTCTCCAGGGGATAAGAACCGAAGTCCCCTATGAGTCCAATGCCCCGGAGAGAACCGTTCTTGGATGGGACAGAGCTGGAAACAGGCCTGAGCCAATGACGCCTCCGGGAGGCAACAGTGTTTGCACCCCCTATGGCATAGCAATAGATAAGGAAAACCGGGTGTGGTTTGGCAGTTGGGATGTATCAACTGCCAATAACAATGGTAACGGCATTGTTGCATGCTTCTACAATCACTATGCTCCAGAAGGCACCAACAAATGGGAGGAACGCTGCCAGTTAAGTGCCGATGGTTATAACGGGGGCCGAGGTATTGCGATTGACAATGAAGGCCGTGTTTATATGTCCAGCACCAGCACCGGGCGATTGACGCGCTTCCGTTGGAACGAAGCAGAGGGGCGCTGTGAATTTGTTCCCATGAGAGGCCCCAACAACCCGGATGAAACACTCCGGACGGTGCCCCTGGGCATAACCACAAGAGCCGACGAGCTGATAGGTGTGGGTTTGGATGAAGAGGGAAATCCTTGGATTGTTGCCAAAGGTTCCCAGGCTGCTCGTTTAAATTTGAGCACTGGGGAGATTTTCAGAACGACCCCCGCGCAAGGACATAATCCAACCTATTACACCTACTCAGACTTCACCGGCTATCAGCACCGAAACTTCACATCCGGCTCCGGGCGCTACACACGAATGCTCGAGGGCTGTCCGCAGCATTCTTCCTGGAAGTCTGTTTCTTGGGAGGCCACGGAGGTAAATCCACCCGCAACGCAGCTTCGGGTGAATGTGCGGGTTTCCAATTCTCCAAACGAATGGTTTTCGCCTTCGGTGCAAGTCTATGGTCCTTTCACCACTTCTCCCGTCGACTTAAGCGAAGTCCCCAAAAGCACCTTCATGCAGTTGGAGTTTCTCCTGGAGACTTCTTCGGGTGTCTCTCCCATCCTCCATGGTTATGAAGTGCAATGGGCCTGTGAGCCACCCGCGGCAATCCTGAACTAGACCGCTTCCACTTTGACATGATCTCTTCGTTGGGCTCCGGTTCCGCTCAGGTCACGCACTGGAGTGCGCTCCCTTCGCGGAATCCTCGCCCGCCTCGATCTCATGTCAAATTGAAACCGGTCTGGAGAATCCATTCAACTTGAAAGCAGTCTAGCAACCTATTCAAACACAATCTTCCGGATGCGGTTCTCATCCGTCACATAGAGGATGCCTGTTTGGGTGTTGAGGGCGATGCCTACAGGTCGCCGGAATTCTGCAGCTCTTCCTATGCCGTCCGCGTCGCCTGCTGTGCCGCTGCCGGCAAGGGTGCTGACTTTTCCATCCGGTGAAATCTTTCGGATGCTGCGGTTGTTGCTGTCCGCCACATAAAGGTTGCCCGCCGCGTCTAGGGTGAGCCCGGAAGGTTGATGAAATTGTGCGGCACTCAGTCCCGGGCCGTCGGCAGGGCCTGGTTGCATGCGATTTCCGGCAAAGGAGCTGACATGGAGCAGCCCTCCCTGCGGTACCAGCTTGCGGATGAGGTGGTTGGCATAATCCGCCACATAGAGGTTGTTCTCCGCGTCTATGGCAATGTCGTTGGGCTCCAAGAACCTTGCATCACTCCCAAGGCCATTGCCAAAGCCTGATTCGTCGCTGCCGGCCACAGGGTTTATGTGGATTCCCCCCACCCCCACCGGAGAAAGCTTGTGGATGCGGTGGCGGCTTACGACATAGAGATTGTTTTCCCTGTCGATGGTGATGCTGCGAGGGTAAATGAGAAGAAGCGCCGCAGAGCTTTCCAGGTTTTCAACAAAGCCCCTCCCGTCGCGGGCAAGGGTGCTTACCCTTCCCTGTGCGGAGATTTTGCGGATGCGATGGCTGTTTAAAGACTCGGGGTAGCTCTCCGTTATATAGAGGTCACCTGTTGTCGCGTGGATTGCAATGCCATAAGGGGTTTGAAACCGCGCAACTTCTGTTGAGCCATCGGCATAGTCTGGCGAGCTGCCGGCAAAGATGCTGGTTTCTCCCCTCGGTGAAATTTTGAAGATGCGATGGGTGTTGGTGGGCACATAGAGGTTGCCGTCCTTGTCTATGGCGATGTGATGGGTGTGACCAAACCATGAAGGCTGTCCGGTGATGGAGTCCACAAAGTTTGGGCCGACAAGGGTGGAGACAATGGCCGTCGGCGTATAGGTGAAGGAGGCCTTGTCAACGGTTTTTCCGCCGACGCTGACTTCCACGGGGCCTGTGCATTTGCGCTCAGGGCCTGTGCAATGCGTGTCTTTTTGCACCTCAACGGTTATTTCTTTTTGCGCGGCAAAAGTCACCTTTGCGGGAACACCGTTCAGCTTCACGCTGGTTTCTGAAGTTTTGGTGCTGAAGCCTTCTCCGTGAATGGTGAGTGTGGTGCTGTGGGCCGCTTCTTTGGGCTCAAAGTCGACAATGCTGGGGTTGACAACCTCTACATAACAAATGTCCCATTGCCCTTTGCCTTGCACTGTCGCGGTGATGGTGGTTGAGCCCACTTTGAGGGCGCTGATTTCGCCGTTGTCGTCCACCACGGCCACCTCTGGGTTGCTGCTTTTCCAGAGGAGTTCCTGCTGTGTGGCGTTGTCGGGCTCAAGGGTGGCCGTCAGCTTTTCTGTCAGGCCCACAGACAGCGTCAGCTCTTTTTTATCGAGAGAGATGTTGCCTGAGGGAGTTGTCCTGTCATCGTCCCTCGGACACCCTGCAAGCAGGCAAAGCCCTGCAAGCAGATGCAGCGCGAAGCATTTGGGAAAAGGAGCAGGGGGAATGAAAAGTTTTCTTCTCATAAGCGTGGATGCTATCTTATGCCACACCGTTTTCCTATCCCTATTGCTCTGCGCCACAAACAACTATCCACAACAATATTCAGTGCATGTTTGGCGCATGGTGGGTTGAGACAAAACATTTCAGTTGCAAAGCAACCGTTTTTCCCCCGCGTGTACAAGAGGGAGGAGGAGGTGGTGGGAGCCCAGGAGAGGGTGTGAAGGAGAGGGTGTGAAGTGGAGGTGCGGGACTTTGACATTGGCGAAAAAAATTGTAAAATTACGCCATGTCGAAGCCAATGCGCGGTTTCTTGCCGTTTTTTCTGGGGGCGGCGTTGCTGGTGGGGTGCAATTGCAACAACAACACGGATGATGACGACAAAGTGAGGTGCATCGGTGCAGATTGCACATGCATAGGCGCTGATTGTGTATGCACGGATGTCGGTTGTTCATGTGCAGGTGCCGATTGTGAATGCTCAGGCACAGGTTGCCAGGAGATAGTGAAGCCGCCTGTGAAACCTGTCGACCCGTTGGCGCCTGGAGACCCCATTCCAGGAAGCGGCTCCAATTGGGGTTGGGATCCGGAGAAGGGTTGGAACTCGGAGAATGTGGAGGCGGAGGATGTATATATAGGCGCCGATGGTTACCTGCGCCCTTCAGCAGCGGGCGAACCTTTCCACTACATGTGGCTGGCCAACACCCTTGAAGGGTATGTTTCCAAATATGACACCAGAACCGGGCACGAAGTTGCTCGCTACCTTGTCATTGTCCCCTGGCAGTGTGCGGAAGGTGGGTTAGGCGCAAATTGCGCACAAGAAAACAATGAGCTTGTAGGGGCAGCGGGCCCCGTTGGCTCCACGGGGCGTGCCGGCTTGAGGCCCAGCCGCACAGCCATTGACTATAATGGCGATGCCTGGGTGGGCAACCGCGCTTCAATAGAAGCATGGGAAATGAGGGAATCAGCATGGCAAGGAAGAACAAGAACCGAATACGCATCGGTGACAAAAATTGCCAATGTGGTGGAGCGCTGCCGCAACGGTGGGGCCAGAACCAGCTTTGATAGAAATAGAAACGGCGTTATTGACGATGATGAATGGTATCACCCAGGGCGAGCCGGGTTCGATTGGAATGACTGGAACAGCTATGACGACTGTGTGCTGTTCACAACACCTGTTTGCAGTCCAGTCATTGGCTCCACCACAGCAGAAAATGCGGGTGTTCGGGCTTTGGCCGTATCTCCAGGCAGAGCATTGTCGGGCGATGCCTGGGCGGGTTGCTGGTCAGACAGCACGCTGGTGCGTTTGCATGGTGATTCGGGGCGTGTTTTATACTCCGTTGGCCTGGACATTCGCCCCTATGGTGCCATTGCCGACAAGAACTGGCGTGTTTGGGCTGTGCAGAAAGAAGGGGAGATGGTTTATAGAATGGACGATCGCCAGCCACGCAGAACATATGACTTTGCTTTACAGGCTGTGGATACACGTGCGGATCCACTCGCTGATCCGCCGGAAAATCCTCTGCTTCCGGTGGTTGCTCCTAACAGGAACAGTGGAGATCCTTACGACTGGTGCAGCGCTTATGGCATTGGTTTGGATGGGCAGGGGCGCATTTGGTTGGGGGGTCGTTTCACAGAAGGCGTTTCGGTTTGCAGTTATGATCCACAAACCGATGTTTGGAGGGATTGGGGAATAAGCCTCACGCCACGAAACACCAACACTCCCGATGTGAGCTTTGGTTTGGCACGTGGCATTGCTGTGGACACCGAAGGTTGGGTTTATTTTTCAGGCAATGGCGGCAGTCAGGAAGATCTCGATGCGAGGGAATGGAGCACAACACGTTCACAGCTCATGGTGATAGACTCCAGCAACGGTGAGATTATAGACATGGAAGTCGATGGCAGACGGGTGAGCGCCTATGATGCAGGCGACCCAAACCCAACTCTAGGAAACGAACGCGGCGCCATAGGAGTGGGTTTGGACACAGAAAACCGTCTCTGGATGGTGAACCACACAGGCACAGCCCTCCGGTTTGTTCCTGACCACACCCATAGGGTTGTTCGCCTGGATTTGAATACACGCAATGTGCCGGCCTCTATAGTAGGTGGCCCTGCGCCCTCTCAACCCTTTCCTCAAGAGGGCCTGTATACCTATTCAGACTTCACAGGCTATCAGCTCCGCAATTATACGCCGGCAGGCCGTTTCAGGCGCTACCTCACCCATTGCTCTGCCGAGCAGACACCTATCTGGCATGCCTTGGTGTGGGCAGGAAGGACGCCGCCGGGAAGTTCCATTCGTGTTGAATTCAGTTTTGGCACAGAAGCGCAGGTCAAAAGCAACACAGGCAGAACAGGAGGGACGTATGTGGAGGAGATTCTGGAATCCAATGGCGACTGGAGCCAGAGGAGGATTCAGTTGAAGGCCGAAAGCGCAGAGTGGATGAGCGTCACCTTCCACCTGGAATTTTCGGACAGCAAAGCGGTTCCCGTCCTGGAAAGTTTTGATGTCTACGCGCAGTGCCAAAACATACTTGGATAGCCTTACATGTCTTGCACAGGTGGCCTTTTGCCGCCCCTGCAAAGTGTTTTAAGCAGCAACTCGCATTTGCGGGTTGCTGTTTTTTTGAGTCATTGCTAAGCGAAGGAAGATGCGTTCCGCCCGGTTGGCTTTGTTTTTTGGGTCGTTTTTGTGTTTTGGCTCTCAGACTTTTTCGGGTGATTTTGTAGGTCCGGAAACCTGTCAGTCTTGCCACCCCAAAGCCTATGAGCAATGGAAAACCTCGCCTCATGCACGTGCCATGGAAGGACTCAAACCAGAGCAGCGCGGAAATCCACGTTGTCTTTCATGCCATGCTCCCGCCTGGACCAGCCAGGCTCAACCAGGCGTAGGCTGCGAATCCTGCCATGGAGGCGGGCAACACTATTCCAGGAGTTTTTTGATGAAGGACGCGGAACTTTCGCGTCTGGTGGGGCTTTTAGATCCTTCCGAAAAGACATGCCGCAGCTGCCACGACGGACTGGAGCCCTCCGTTGAAGAATTCAACTTCGAAAAAAAGCTGAAAGCCATTGAGCATTGGTTGCATGAGCGCCGATAAATTTCCATTCAAAGTGACAAGAGCGGACTTTCTTGTGTCCGCCACGCAGGCCACGCATTTCCCCGCACCCCTTTTGCCTGAAATTGCATTTGTCGGGCGCTCGAATGTAGGCAAATCCTCGCTGCTGAATGTGCTGACAGGCCAGCCCAAACTGGCACGCGTCTCCAAAACACCCGGGAGAACCCGCCTCATCAATTTCTTTGAGGTGGAGTTATGCAGAGGGCTGAAAAAACAGGGCCTGCGCCTGGTGGATTTGCCCGGCTATGGTTATGCCAAAGCCTCCAAAGCCGAGACAAAACAGCTGGCCCTCATGCTGCATACCTACTTGCAGCGCGGCTTTTGCCTCAAGCTGATTGTCTGGCTGATAGATGCGAAGGTGGGGCTGACGAAGGCGGATGAGCAGATTTGGGAGCTGCTTGAAGAAAGCCCGACACGCCTTTTGCTTGTGGCCACCAAAACAGACAAATTGCCCAGGACACAAAAGCAGGCGCAGTTGCAGCGCATAGCCCTTGCTTTGGAACTTCCTTTGGAAGCCGTTTTTGCAGTGTCCGCCAAAGAAAAGTTGGGGCTTCAACCTGTTTGGGAGAGCATTTGGCATTCTCTCAGAATGGGGTAAAACCTTGCTGTGAAAAACACTCTTTTGGAGCTTCGCCGCATACAAAGCCTGCCGCTGCTTAAGCAGGCGGATGCTTTGCTTGAAAACCCGGCAGCGCTGCAGCGTTTTCCCGCGCAAGAGCTTTATGCCCTCATTTGCAACCTGGGCCTTGAAGACGCTTTGGAGCTTGTGCAATGCACGACGCCTGCACAATTTTGCACCCTCGTGGATTTTGCGGCCTGGCGAGGCGATGGTTTGCAAATAACTTCCTTGCTGGAGTGGTTGGCAGCGGCTTTGGGAGAAGACGAGGAGGCCTTTTTTTCCAAGGTGCAGAAGATGGATGTGGAGGTGGTGGAGCTGCTTTTTCAAAGGGCCGTCCAAATAAAACAAACCGAGGGGGAGGAGGAGGACCCCTCCCTGGAGTCCATGGAGACGGTGGATGGCCGCTGGCGTCTGGAATTTCGGGTGACAGGCGCAAGTCAGCATGTTTTGCGCCGCATAGCCGAAATATGGATGGGGAAAAACGCACTCGAATTTTCGCGTTTTTTGGAGGCTGTGCGCTGGAATTTGCCTTCGGAATTGGAGGAAACAGCCTTTTCATTCCGCAATGCGCGCTTGGAAGACTTGGGTTTCCCTCCTCGAGGAGAGGCCGCCTCACTCCTTTCCTGGGTGGACATTCGACAATGCCTTCTGACACCCGAAAAACCCTCTGGTGTGGACACAAGTTTGGTGGCCACAAGCGAAGATTTTTTCGAGGAGGGGCTGAAGGCACTTTCCGTAGAGCAACGCATGCAGCTTGAAGCTGAGGCGCGCTATTTGGTGAATGCTTTTTTGGTGGCGGAGGGGGCGGAGGCAGGGGAGGTGGCCGCCATTTACGACTTAAGCCGCCAGGCGCGCGACTATTTAAATTTGGGACTGCACTACCTAAGCTGTGGACAGCACGCATTGCTTGCAAAGGCCGTGCAACAATTTGGGCTTAAAAAAATTTTTCAAGTCGGCTTGTCTTTGACTTTGGATTTAAAGCGCAGCTTGGAGCGTTTGCGCAGAGAGCCTCATGCACAATGGCAAAACCTGTGGTGGACCATGGACGCCCTCACCCCCCTGTTGTCCGCCCTGAGTGCCAGGCGCCCTTGTTTGTGGAAGGAGGGCCAGAAAACCATGTTTAAAACGTTGGCGGACATTTCTTTTGCCCAGGCGCAGCTGGAGAAGGCCAGGCGGCAAATGAAAGTGTTGGCTTTTTTGCACCGAAACGAGCCACAAAAAGCCCTGCTGCCTTTTGGGGTGGAGTTTGGCCAATTGCGCGCGGAGCGGTTTTTTTGTGCAGCCCTTGCCCACTTTGTTTTTGAAGGAAAAATTTTGGCCAGGCCTTTTGCTGCGAGCGGCATAGCAGGCCTTGAGGCCAGGCTTTGTGTCGCCGGTTTTCCAAAGTTGGCAAAGTCCTTCGCGCATGCCTTGCCTGCAGGACAGGAGGTGCAGGAGGAAGCTGTATTGGAAGAAGCCCAGGAGATGGCGATGACATGCCTCTATGCGTTGCGTGCGGAGGTGGATGCGGTGAAAGCAGCTTGCGGCAGTCTTGTTGCCGCAGACATGGTATATTTACCGACCGCAGTTTAGACCGGTTTAGGTTTGAATTGATTCGCTGCGACCCACATTTTCCGCGCATCTTCATGCGCTTCCTCCTTCGGCCGTCCTCGACGTGGCTTTGGCCACGCCTGCGGGGTCCTCAGTCC
>Ga0209737_10000117_pt1 | contig 71955 bp, 59 predicted proteins | sample TergutCu122P3_FD_187284 | JGI IMG/M metagenome (GOLD analysis project Ga0209737, IMG submission 187284) | Cubitermes ugandensis P3 segment gut microbial communities from Kakamega Forest, Kenya - Cu122 P3 (SPAdes) (version 2) | ecosystem: Host-associated > Arthropoda: Insects > Digestive system... | reverse complement strand
ACAGGGAACTGATTGCAGCCATCGACTTGCCCGAAGTCATCACCCATGACATTGAGAGTGCCAAGTTCGCCACCGCGGTCACCCCCGCCGTCACCTCTTTGTTTCAAAGCAACCCGGGAAATGGAATTGGCATCTACCTCACCGACGATGGATGTCCAAACCCTTCTGCCACTGCTACAAACCCCTGGGGAAGCAACTTTTATATGAGGTTGAGTGGCTCCCCCGCAGCGCACGGCGCAAATACGACGGGGATTGTTCGCTCAGTCAGCCCATTTATGTTCCTCTATTGCCGAGCCAGTTTTTATTCCTTGCCGACGGCAAGTGAACGGCCAGGGATTTCAGGCAAACCGCCCATCTATATCATGACCCAATCCGGCAGCGACAAGAGCAACAACCAATATATGATTTTAGACCGGGACTATGACAATTATATCTATGATCACCGGATTCTCCACATCAACTCGGCAGGCAACAATACCCCTTATGTCGGTTCTCCGGGCAAGGCACTGAATGTTTTGACGGTTGGTAGTTTCAGGCACCAGACAGTCCCCTATGCGGTTTCCACTTTCTCGAATTATGGGAATCCTGGCATAGGCAACCAAAAGCCAGAGCTCGTTGCTCCGGGAGAGAATATTACGGCGGGTGGATATACGATGAGCGGCACCAGCATGTCTACACCGCATGTGGCCGGCATTGCAGCTAACTTCATGGGTTTCCCAACCTTCAGCCCCCTCCTGAGGTATCGCCCTGCCTTGGCCAAGGCGCACTTGATGGCCAGTGCCGTCATCCCCATTACAGGCGGCTATAATAAAGTGGGTTGGGGTGGAGCCAGGTATTATTCTGGAATGAGGTATTTTCACGTATTTGTGTATGAAGGCTCCAACAGCTACCTTAATAGCCCCGTTCGAGGAACTTTCACACTCAACGCGATGCCTCTGAACAAGGTTCGCGTTGTGTTGACTTGGCTGAACAGAGGCACTTTTCTCTATAACAACGGAACCATCGGCATGGATTTGGATTTGCGTGTCTATGGCCCCAATGGGAATTTAATCGGCTCATCGCTCTCTGCGAATAACCCCTTTGAGGTTGTTGAATTCATGCCAACACAGAGCGGAACCTATTCTTTTGAGATTACGCGGTTTTCTAACCGTGATACTGCCTCAAGGGTTGAGGCAGCCGTGTGGGTTTATAAAGACGTTCCCTAAACTGCTGCCTGCTTAAATACACGCTTTGCAAACAAAGCTTCCTGGCCGCTCGCTTTAATGGCCAGGAAGCTTTTATTTGCGTTAGAGGCAGCGAGGACTGGCTTTTGAGTTTGGCAAAGCGTGGGACTGAACATTTAGCCAGGCAATTTATCCACAGAAAGCTTCATGGCTTCTGCAAGAAGCGGGGCTCCCTTGAGCAGCTTCACATCCATGGTGAGCACCCAAATGTCTGGCAACAATGCTTCCAGTCGCTGAAAATCTTTCTCTGTCGTCACAAGAAGCGCCTGCTGTGTTTCTGCCTGCTTCACAGCAAAAGCTACCTCTTCTTTTGAAAAAAAGTGATGGTCTCTGAAAAAGCAATTGCCTGCAACATGGGCTCCCAACCTTTCTAAGGACTTCACAAAGGCCGAGGGCCTGGCCAATGCACTCAAAGCCACCACCCGTTTGTCCCTTAAGTGCTCCACTGGAAAGCGTTGGCGAGCACGCCATAAACCCGACAGATAATGCTCTGCCTCTATGGGAGAGGACATTCCCAGCTGGTTGCTTGCATGTGTTTTTCTAAGCCACAAAAAATTCGCTCGACGCAGGGATGATTTTTTTTCGCGCAAAGGCCCGCAAGGCAGCAGGTGGCCATTGCCAAACCCGACAGACTCATCCAAAACAACAATGTCCAAGTCCCGGTGCAAACTTCGCGTTTGAAAACCATCGTCCACAAGGAGGTAATTCGCTCCCGCTTTGCAAGCACGCTTTGCCAACTCAACCTTGTTGGGGCCAACCCAAACGGACACGCCAGGGCAACGCAAAGCAACCATCCTCGGCTCGTCCCCAACTGCCCTCGCATCCGGCAGGTTGTTTTCCTCTGCACGCATGCAAAAAACCTCCCGAGACTTTCTTCCATAGCCTCGAGAAAGGACGGCGACGTTATGTCCACAAGCCTTTATCCAATTGGCGAGGAAAATGACTGTCGGCGTTTTGCCGGCTCCTCCAATATGAATGTTTCCAACAGAAACGACAAAAGCCCCGTCAACCCCTTGGGGCTTTCGAATGCCCCAGGCATAAACCCCATTTTTCAAGCCAACCACCCACGCAAACAACCAGGAGAAAGGCAACAGCAACAGGGCAAGCAGGTGGCCCCACCCTCGCAATGGCTTGTACCAAAACCGCTCAAGTTTGGACTGCACTTCTCCCTCGGGCTTTCATATAGAGTTCCAACACCCTCTTGGCTTCCTCCTGCTTCGAGGGAATGGCCACTTGCCGCCGCCTCCCTCTTCGGTGGGCTTGCACAATGCTCTCTTCACTCGGCTCAACCACTTCATCTGCCCAAATACTTAAGGCTCCCTGGGCAACCGCCAATATGCGCACTCCACAAGCGCGCGCTTGCACCGCCGCCCTCGCTGAATGGTCATTCCCAAGCCCCAAAATCCAAACCTCATCCAGCGCCTTTAACACCTCTGCAAATGCTTCCTGGGCGTGGTAGCCCAAAAATAAGACGCGCCCTTCTATGTCCAACCGCCTGGCTTCTTTTCGCAACTCGTTTTCCAAAATACCGTCTCCTGCCAAAACAAGCTGAGCTTGTGGACATTCCAAACTCAGCGCTTTGAATGCTCGAAGCCCAAGCATATGCCGACGAGACTCCTGGAATGTTGAAACCATCCCCACAACCGGGCTGCCTTGAAATCCAAGCTGCTTTCTCAACAGGGACATGTCTGAAGGGGGAGCAAAAACATCCTCTATCATCGGCGTATGCACTATGCTGCAAGCCTTCGGGAAACGAAGCGTCGCTTCTTGCAGCATGTCCGAGGTGGCCACCGTAAACGCATCCGCTTGGGGCGTCCAACGGTTTAAGGAGCGGGGCGCATGCAGGGAGCGGACCAACACAGCGCATTTGGGCCTTGCCAAACGTGCCACCCAATGGTCGTGACTAAAGTGGCAATGCACTATGTCCTTCTTCAAGGAGCGCAGGCGAGCCATGTCTTTCCAGGGCCCCAACAAGGAAGGCTTCACGGACAATTCGAGACCAGACTCGTCCAACAAGTCCAAAGAGCGAAACCGCGCGGCGGCCAATTCCTCGGACTGCGTTGTGTGGCGTTTTCTGTCAATCGCCACGGAAACCAGACAGCCCAGGCTGCGTTGGGCCAAAGCAAGCTGCGCAATAAACTCAGCAGGCCCACTGAAAAATGGACTCGCAAAAAGGTGCAAAATGCGAAAACTAGTCTCCATGGGCCTTCAAACATTCTCTTAACAAATGGACGTTGCGCTCGCTGGCTCCTGAAACTTGCTCCACGGCTGCCTTCGCCAGTTTTCCCAAGCGCCGAAGCTCATCGGCTTGAGAGAGAAGTTTGGAGAGTACATTCTCGAGGTTTTCTTTGCTGTTTACCTGGACGCCGCCTCTGCCAACCAAAACGGCGACACAATCCTCAAAGTTTTTCATGTGGGGGCCAAAAAGCACCGCACGCCCCTGGGCAGCAGGCTCTAAAATGTTTTGCCCACCTCGAGAAACGAAAGAGCCTCCAACAAAAACCACTTCCGAGAGTTGGTAGGCTTTTGACAACTCTCCCATGGTATCTAGGACAACAACGTCTGCTTCTTCAACAACCGCCTGGCTGCGCCGCTTCACTTTCAAATTGCATTGAGTTGCCAAGTCACAAACTCGGTCGACGCGATCGATGTAGCGAGGAGCCAAAACAAGCCGCAGTGTCTGAAACTTTGAGCGCAGTCGCCCAAACACATCCAACAGCAACTCCTCCTCTCCTTCATGTGTGCTTCCGGCAACCCAAATCCGCGCCTCCTGCGGAAACCCAAATGCACAACGCAGGGCCTCCAAGGCTTCCTTCGGCCCGGTGTCGGCCAATACATCAAACTTTGTGCTTCCGGTGACAACAGTGGCCTCAGGAAGCGCCCCCAAGAGGTGGGCGCGTTTTAAGCCCTCCTTCTCTCGCATCATCAATGCATCAAAGGCCGACAGGGAAACTCCAGACAACGTCAAGAGAAGTTGATAGGCGCTCAAACGCTCTTCCGAAAAACGCCCATTGGTAAGGGCAAGCTTTGCACCGTGGGCCTTGGCTGCCCAAATGAGGTTTGGCCAAATTTCGGTGTATTCCAAAACAAGAAGCCCAGGAGAAATATGACGGACTGCCCTGCGTACCGCACAGGGAATGTCCCAAGGTACAAACACAATGGCATCCACATGCTTCTCAAGGCGGCTATGTGCCATGAGGCGACCACTGTTGGTCATGGTTGAAAGCACTATTTTCCGGCCCGGGCATTGCTTGCGCATGCGTTTCACCATCGGCAACAAACTCAACAAGTCCCCCGCGCTTGCACCATGGAACCAAATGCACCCATCCATTTTTTCTGGAAACAACTCTTTTGGGTAAAAGCCCAGGCGCTCTCTCCAGCCCATGCGTGTTTTGCGGCTCAGCAACAAAAAGGGAGCTGCAAAAAAAAACGCAACATAACTTAGAAGCACATAAAGAGCTCGCATCCTCGCTCCTCATTCAGCCTGCGCAATAGTCTGCATACATTCCACCAGAAGCCAGCAATTGGGCATGTGTCCCTGACTCTACAATGCGGCCTTTTTCCAAGACACAAATCTGATTTGCTTTTTGGATGGTTGCTATGCGGTGCGCAACAACAAAAGTCGTTTTGTTTTTCCATGCCTCCTCCAAAGCCATTTGAAACTCGCGCTCACTTTGGGCATCCAAATTGCTGGTGGCCTCATCCAAAACCAAAATGGGAGCATCCGACAACAATGCGCGCGCAAGGCAAAGCTTCTGCCGTTGCCCTCCACTCAGTTGAAGCCCCTTCTCTCCAATGCGCGTTTCAAGCCCCTCTGGAAGCTGACAAATAAACGCCTGCAGCTGAGCAACTTTCAATGCCTGCTCCACTTCCGCCAATGAGGCTTTGGGTTTTGCCAGCAAAAGGTTGTCCAAAATGCTCCCGGAAAACAACATGGCCTCCTGCGTCACCAGTGCAAACTGAGAGCGTGCCTCTTGCACAGAAAGCGCCTCCAACGGCACACCGCCTATGAGGATGCGACCTTTTTGTACTTTTTCAAACCCCATCAACAACTGAATGACTGTGCTTTTTCCTCCTCCGCTTTGCCCTACCAATGCGGTTATGCCACCATGGGGGATTTTGAAACTCAGGCCCTCGAGGACTTCTTTTTCTCCCCAGGAAAAACCTACTTCTTCAAACACAATGCCTTCTTCTATTTTGAGGGAGGCCACTTTCAAAGGAAGCTTCACCTCCTTCTCCTCCTGGGGGGGGGCAACCGCCGCAATGCGCTCAAGCGCCGTCGCCGCCGGAATGGCAAGTTGGCTCAGTCGCCCCAACTCCTTGGCTGGGTGGTAAATGAGAAGCAATGTCGCCGCAAAAGACAACAGCACCTCCGTCTCCAGCCAGGCAAAACGACCCACCCCTGCCAAAACAACTGCCAAGGCTACCGCAATCATCATCTCCATCAAAGCCGGCCCTTTGGCGCGCGTCCACCCCGCTTGCATGAGGGCCTTGCTGGTTTGCGCTGCACACTTCTCAAAACGACGTTGCTCAAAAGCTTCAGCACCATAGGCCTGCAAACTTCGAAGTGTCGTCACACTCTGCGAAACTTGCGCCGCCACAATGCCCTGGCCCACTTGGCTCTCCCGCATACGCGCCATCAACTTTCGCATCCACCGAAGGGCCGGAAACACAATGAGGGGGACGGCCAAACACAGCCCGAGGGAAAGCTGCCAGGAAAGAAAAAATGCCACGCACAGCAACACCACCACTTGAATGGAATCCCTCAACCAGGAAGCAATGGTCCACGTGGCTGCAGCTTCAACCGCCAAAATATCCGCAGAAAACCGACTGAGCACATCCCCCAGCTGCAGCTTGCTGGTTTGGCTTGGCTTAAGCTGCAAGGCATTCCAAAAAAACTGCTTCCTCAAGTCTGCAACCATGAGTCCGCCAAACCAACCTGAAAAATAAAACTGGCCCAAATAGGCGAGCCCCTTCACGGCTCCGGCCACAATGGCTATGCCCGGCAACAACCACGCCAGCTTCTCCCGGGGGAGCGCTTCTACACCGGGCCAATAGCGGGACACCAAACTTAGGCCCTCGGTTCCTCCGGACAAAACAAACTGAATGGCCGGCCCCATTAAAAAAGCCAACAGCCCTGTCGTCACTCCTAGAATGGCCATGAAAACAAATGCCATGGCCAGGCTTCGCCAGTGGGGCTTTCCTAAAACCAACAGGGCTAAAATGGAAGACAACACGCTTTGCCGCATATCACCTCTCGAAGGCTTTGCTTATTTGGTATAACTCAGCAGCATGAATGTCCTTGTTGTGGCCGGAGAAGTCTCTGGAGACCAGCATACTGCACGCGTCATTGCTCATCTCAAAGCATTTTGTCCCAAAGCCCATTTCTTTGGAATGGGGGGCAGGCAAATGCAAGCCCAAGGCGTGGAGTTGCTGGTGCCTCAGGAGGAAATATCCGTCATGGGCATCAGCGCTGTCCTTCCTAAACTCCCCAAAATCTTCGGCGCCCTCAAAACACTTTCTCTGGAGGCTCAAAAAAGAAAGCCTGCTGTCGCGCTTCTGGTGGACTTTCCTGACTTCAACACCCGCTTGGCCAAGCGCCTTAAAAAAATGCACATTCCCGTTGTTTGGTACATCAGCCCCAGCGTATGGGCGTGGCGCAAAGGCAGAATGAAAACACTGGCCAAGGTGACGGACGCACTGCTGTGTATTTTGCCGTTTGAGCCGGACTTCTATGAAGGCAGCGGCGTCAATACCCACTTTGTCGGAAACCCCATCGCCGAGCAAATGCCCAGCCTCAAACCTCCAGCAGCATTCAAACAGGCACTTGGCTTCTCTTCGAAAACCCCCTTGCTGGCCCTCGTTCCCGGAAGCCGACGCATGGAAATTCAAAGAATGCTCCCCGTTTTCGTCAAGGCTGCCAACCTCATCGCCAAGCACATTCCCGGGCTGGAAATTCTCCTCCCTCTTTCGCCAGGCCTTCCTGGAGAAATGCTTCTTCCTCACCTTCATGGGTTGGAGGTGCCTTTCCACCTCCGTACGGAAGCCTTGAGTGAAGTGGTCGCTGCCGCCCATGTCGCATTGGTAACTTCAGGGACAGCAAGCCTGGAAACAGCTCTCATGCGCATTCCCATGGTGGTGGCCTATCGCATGTCCTTTTTAAATTGGTGTGTTGCCAAATGCCTCATCCACATAAAACATTTTAGCCTGCCTAACCTCGCGGCCGGAAAACCCCTCGTGCCTGAGCTTTTGCAATTTAAAGCCACACCTCAAAACCTTGCAACGCATGCGCTCGGCCTCTGGGAGGGTGAAGCTCGAGAAACCATGCTCAAGCAACTGGAAACCCTGGCCGCCCAACTTGGAAATGCCCCCTCTTCTCTTCGGGTGGCGCAACACCTCCTTCGTTGGCTCCCAACGGAGGCCGCCCTCTGAAGAAAGTGACTTAAACTGGGTGGAGCGGTCTAGACTGTTTTGACCTTAAAGTGATTCGATTTTACAGACCGGTTTCAATTTGACATGAGGTCGAGGCGGGCGAGGATTCCGCGATGGGAGCGCACTTGAGTGCGTGACCTGAGCGGAACCGGAGCCCAACGAAGAGATCATGTCAAAGTGGAACCGGTCTAGCGGCGGTGGATGCTAATGTTCATCAACAGGCCCAGCGCCAACAGGGTGCTCGTCATGGAGCTGCCCCCATATGAAAAAAGAGGCAGCGTTATGCCTGTTACAGGCAAAAGCCCTGTCCCCATGCCTATGTTCTCAAAAAGCTGCCAAAACAACATGGCGGCAAACCCAACTGCCACAAATGCGCCAAACCTATCTCTCGCGTGAGAGGCCACCAGCAGCATGGAAATGAATACCGCTCCATATAAGCCTATTAAAAGCAAACAGGCGACAAAACCTTGCTCCTCCGCCCATACCGAAAAAATAAAATCCGTGTGCTGCTCCGGCAAATAGCGCAGGCCGGATTGAGAGCCTTTTTGCCAACCCTTCCCAGTTAAACCGCCAGAGCCTATTGCAATGCGCGATTGGCGTTGGTGGTAATTCACACCGCGCAAGTCTGTTTCAGGTGAAAGCCACCCGGAAATGCGCGCATCCTGGTGCGGCTTCAATGCTCGACGCACAACCGTCCACCGTGGCTCCCCCTGCTCTCGAATATAGTCATTCCAAATAACGCCCACACCGGCTACGCCTGCCAAACACAAGGTGAGCACCACCGTCCATCGAAGCTTGGCAAATACTATGATCGTCATCGCCGTCAAAAGCATCATCAGCGTTGTTCCCAAATCAGGCTCCGTCAACACCAACGCGACGGGAACGAGGGTGACGATGATGGGGATCAGCAAGCGCTTAAAACCATAGGCCGGGGACTCTGACTTAAAACCATCATGAAACAACTTGGCCAACATCATCACCAATGTCAGCTTCATAAACTCGGCAGGCTGAATGCTCCATGGGCCAATGAGAAACCAACTGGTCGCTCCCTTGGCTTTATGTCCAAAAAACTTCAGCGCAACCAAGGCAGCCAAATTGAGGCAATAGGCAGGCACCACCATGCGCTGAATCCAGCGGTGGTCCAACAAAGCAATGACGATGGCCAAAACCAAACCAACCACAAGAAATGTGGCTTGAGCACCTGCCAAGGGCGCATGCGGCGCACGCGAAGCCGACGCCAAATTCCACAAACCAATCAGCGCAATCAACACCATGGAGCCCATCAAACTCCATGGCCAGTTTGCGAATACCCGCTTTTCAATGCGTACTTTCATGAGTTGGTTTCAATTCTGAAAACGGGAGGCTCTGCCTCCTTCTGCGCAAACTGAGAAGCATGGGCTGGAAGCGCGGGTGGAATTTCATCCATTTTGGGGAGAAACTCCGGGGGGCCAATGCCTGTCTCATCCAATTTTTTGAGCTCAAAATATTTTTCAATAATGCGCATGGCAATGGGGGCGGCATCCGAGCTCCCATGCCCCCCATGTTGGTTGAGAACCAGTACAGCAATTTCAGGCTCCTCTATGGAAGCAAAGGCGGCAAACCAAGCATGGTCTCTTTGAAAAAAAGGAATCTCCTCTTTCTTCAGTCGCTTTTTCCCAAGCCGCGCCACTTGAGCGGTTCCTGTTTTTCCTGCCACTCGAATATGAGAAAGCCGAAAACGAAACGCTGTCCCTCCTGCCTCGTTGACGACGGCACTCAAGGAATCCACCATCAAGCGGTGCTCCGCCTCTGTCATCGGAATGTGGTGGACAACCTTCGGAGCAAACTCCTTCACAAGGCGCCCATCCAAAGACTCCACCCTTTTGACAAGCTGAGGCTGAAAGAGCGTTCCCTTGTTCGCAATGGCTGCATACAGCATTGCCGCCTGCAAAGGCGTCATGTTGACATCTCCTTGGCCAATGGAGGTGTTGAGGGCCATCCCCTTGGTATAGCCACCGGGCGTCACTCTGTTGTGGTAAGCCGTGTCGGGCATAACCCCTACGGCCTCCGACGAAATGCCCAGCTTGCTGGGTTGGCCCACTCCAAACAGCCTCGCCTCCTGCGCTATGGGGTCTATCCCCATCAAATCAGCCGCCCGGTAATAGTAGGTGTCACAACTTTTCTGCATCGCCGTCTTCGCATTCACCAGTCCATGCCCTGCTTCCTTGTGGCAACGCCATACGCGTGAGCCCAGGCGGTAGCCCCCGAGGCAATTGACAAGCGTATGCTCATTCATAACCTCCGTTCGCAAAGCCGCCAACAGGGTGACGGGTTTGAAAATGGAGCCCGGGGGATAATGCTCCTGCGTTGCCCTCAACAACATGGGCTTCATAGGGTCATTAAACAACTCAGCCAGCACTCTCGAAGACTGCCGCCCCACCATCAAATTGGGATCGAACGAGGGCTTTGAAACAAGCGCAAGCAAAAACCCCGTCTTCACATCCACAACCATTGCCGAGCCTGCCTCCGCTTTCTCAAAGGCCTGCTCCACCGCCGCCTGCAGCCTCAAGTCAATGGACAAAACAACCGTATTCCCCGGGACAGGCGCCACTGCATCCCGTTGAATCATATTGCCCTGCACATCTCTCATCACCTCGCCCCGCGCATTGACGACAACCTTTTTCCAGCCATCCGCCCCGTGTAACTCACTCTCAAATGCACGCTCCACCCCTGTGCGACCTACAAAATCTCCAGGCGTATAGGCGGAACGCCCCGAGTTTGAATTTTGCCGACTTTCTTCCAGCTCCTTGGGGGTCACCTCATTAATATAGCCCGTTATATGGCCAAGCAGCGCCTTCGCGCGGTAGTGCCGCTGTGGCACCACCTCAATCTCCACCCCGGGCAAGTCATGCAAGTGCGCATTGAGTACATCCAACTCATCCCTCGCCAAGTCACTGGCCACCATCATCGCCCGGTAGCGCAAAAGCCCTGTCGTCTGCTGAATCTGCGTAGAAATTCTTTCAAAATGCTCGTTGTCCCAACGCAGCCAACTTGCCAACTGCGGCAACACCTCCTTCAGGCACCCCTGACAAAAAGCAGGCGTTATATAAACGTTGAAGGAAGGGCGCCCTTCGACAACCACCTGCCCTCTGGAGTCTTTAATGTGTCCACGTGGTGCACGAATGCGTACGTCCTTCCATTGGTTGTCCTGGGACAAGGAAAGAAACTCTTCATGGCGCACAACCATGAGGCGGTAGAGGTTGATGACCAGCACCAGCAACCCCAAAACAAAAAAAGCTCCCAAGGCAACAAAGCGAGCCCGCAGTTCTTTTCCGGCTACATGTTTTCCAAGGCGCATGGAGAGTCAGGCACATGCATGGGTGTTAATGGATATAGACGGCTGTGCTTTCCTGGCGAGGGTAGATTCTTCGCAAAAACGGCCACAGCAACGCGGCGGAACACAGCGCAACCAACGCTTCAAAAGGCAAACTGGCCAAGGGCCATGCAGACAACTCGTTGGGCTTGGCTGTCAGCCATGACAAAAAACAACCCAACAGCGTACACAATGAGGAAATCATCGCTGTCAGCAGCGCATAGTGCATAAGTCTGCGACACTCCACCCAATGCACAAGCATGCGTGTGCACAAAAAACCAAACACACTCAAAAACACATAAAGCCATGTGGGGCGGCCAGTGAATATATCAGCCATGTAGCCTACGGCAAAGGCGAGCATGGCACCTTTGGCTCCCGGCACGCGAAGGCCCACAAAAACCACCAACGCAGCCGTCATCTCCAAGCGCGTCAGCTGCAGCCCCAAGGCCTTGACGAGGACAGACTGCGCAGACAGGGCTACCGCGGCCAACAACAAATAACTCAGCGCCCTCACCGGAATGCCTCCCTTCCCAGCCCATAGGCAACTGCTGCCTCCGGCAAAATGAGCACTTCCTCAAGGCGTTTTATGTCCGCAGAAAGCTCCACCTCCGCATTCAAAAACATCCCTGTCCCCCGCTGTACGTTGTGGATGGTCCCCACCTTCAGCCCCGGGGGGAAAATCCCATCCGTCCCCGAAGTCACCAAAATGTCTCCCTCCACAACATCGTCCGTGCGCAACACATGCTCCACCCGCAACAGCTTGCCCCCGCCTGCTCCCATAACCGTGGCGCGTACGCGGGAGCGCTGGATCACTGCCGCCACACGGCTTCGTGGATCGCTCGCCAACATCGCATCCGAGGCGTGCGCCACCGTCCGTACCACACGCCCCACTATCCCCGCGGGGGTGACCACCGGCATGTCGACGCGTACGCCGTCTCTTTCTCCTCTGTCCATCCGAAATGACAAAAAATGCGGCGAGGGGTTAATGCCGATGACGCGACTGACAATTTCCGTCTCCGACGTTGTGCGCGTATAGGACAACAACTCCCGCAACCGCTGGTTTTCCAGCTGCATCTCCTTAAGCAAATATATTTGAGCCTTCATCTCCTCCAGCTCAAGCGTACACTGCGTTTGCTTCTCCTTCGCTTGCTTTAAGGCCCAATGCTCCTCCAGGGTGCGAAAAACGCCTGCGCCTGCCCATTCTAAACCCCTCTGCACGGGGACTGTGGCCGTCAACAAGGACGCATCCATCCAATTGGGCGCCCGGCCCTTGTGTCCTGTCGTCAAAAAAGCCAACAGTGGGGCCAACAACAGAAACGCGACGAACAGTTTCTGCCTATTGTGTTTAAAGAAAGGGCGCATAAAAGGTTTTTTTCATTTCGGCCACATAACATGTTTAACCACGGGAACAGGTTTAACCACGGACATGTGTTTAACCACTTGCATGTTCCTAGCGCAGATTCTAGAGCTCTATCCTGACATTTTCGAGTTTTTGGTCCTAAATTTATGAGCAAGCCCTTTAACCTCAAACGTATCCTCATTGTCGCCTTCATTGTCCTCCTGGCCGTCCTGTTCACTTTGGAGTTTGGCCCCGGAAGCCCTGGTGCCACAACTCAAGCCAATGAAGTCATCGCTCATGTCGGCAATAAAAAAATTATGCTGAGCGATCTCCTCAACGCCATCAACCCAGAAATGGAGCCTCTCCTGAGAAACCCTGACTTGGCTGAACTTGTCGAGGGCTATTATCTCAACCTTCTGGAGCAATTGGTTGACGCCACCTTCCTGGAGCAACAAGCCCCCCGCGAAGGCATCGCCATCTCCAATGCACAGCTGCTTGCGCATTTGCAACAAAACCAGGCTTTCCACAAAGAAGGGCAGTTCGATCCACAAACCTACCAAAGGCTTGTCCAATCCAACCTCGGCCTCTCCACCGTTACCTATGAAAGAGAGCTGCGTGCCAACATAGCTCGCTATAAACTGCAACAATTCCTGGACTATTTGAGCTATGTCTCGGAAGAGGAGCTGTATGCCGAATATACGCTGGTGGCCAACAAAGCCAATGTCCGCTTTGTGCGCTTCTCTCCAGCTCAACTGGCCTTCGGCCTCAGCGCGCCGACACCCCAAGAGTTGGCGCAGTTTGTGACAGAAAACGCACACCGCCTTGAGGCATTTTATCAGCAAAACACTCATGACTATATGGAGCCTGAGCGCTTGCGGCTGCGGCATATGTTCATTGAGCGTCTAGCCAAGGCCTCCGACGACACCTCCCCGGAAACGGAGGAGCCTGCCCGCCAAAAAGCACAGGCCCTGTTGCTTTCTCTCCAGCAAGGAGCGGAGTTTGAAACCCTGGCACGCGAGTCTTCCGAGGACTTGGAAACCAAAGCCAAGGGCGGGGACTTAGGCTGGGTGGAGGCCCACCAATTGCCTCCAGGGCTGACAAATGCTGTCTTCAACTTGAAAGTGGGCGAAACAAGCCCCGTTTTGGAAACACCTCGCGGCTATTTCATTTACCGCATTGAAGAGCGCACAGAGCGCCACCCCAAACCCCTGCAAGATGTCCAACAGGACATTGCCCTCACCTTGTGGACTCAACAAAAAAGTGAGCAACTGGCATACGCGGAGGCCAAAAAAACACTGGAGGCACTCCTCCAAGGAAAACCTCTGGACGCCCTCTTTCCTCCTGCATCCTCTGAGTTGGGCAACCTCCTGGGTACCCCCTTCTCCCATAGGCCCACTTCCAACAAGCCCGAAGCCGTCACCACCGGGTTGTTTGCTGCCAACCATTCCTCCATTCCCAGGTTGGGCGACAACAGCACTTTGAAAAACCTCATCTTCCAAAGGACTTCCCCTGGCCCTCTTCCTGAAATTCAAAGGCTTGGACAAGACTTCCTCGTCATGGAGCTCATTGAGCGCCAAAACCCAACCCAAGCCGGCTTTGAGGAAGAAAAACACCACCTTCGAGAAACTTTGCAAAAAAACAAAGCCCTTCAAACCCAGGCGGAGCTCCTTGGGCAAATGAAGGCCCATGAGCAGCCAAAACTGTTTCCTGAAAAACTCAAAAAGCTTTCCCGCCCCGGCTCATGAGTGACGAGCGACAAGCCTTTGCTGAGCGCATTGCCCACGTCCAGGCATGCATTCGCCAGGCATGCCTGCGTGCCAACAGAGCGCCTGCTTCTGTCCAACTGCTTGCCGTCTCCAAGCTGCAACCACCACACCATATCCAACAGGCCTGGGAGTTTGGGCTTGTGCACTTTGGCGAAAACTATGCCCAAGAGTTGAGGGACAAAGCGGCTTGGCTTGCACATTTGCCGCTGCATTGGCATGCCATTGGGCCTGTGCAAAAAAAAAATGCCAAATACATCGCCAAATCAGCTTGGGCATTCCATGCGCTGGACGACTTGGGCTTGGCAGAAAAGCTTTCACAACAACGCCAAGGAGAGCCCCTGCGCTGCTTTGTCCAACTCAATTTGAGCCAGGAGCCTCAAAAAAACGGCTTGCAGCCCGCAAAGCTGGCTTCCTTTCTCAAAGCCGCCTCCACCTTGAAAGGCCTGCATATATGCGGCCTTTCCTGCTTGCCGCCGCTCTCGGAGGAGCCTGAAAAAAGCCGCCCCTATTTCCAAGCTTTGGCGACATTGGCCCGTACACACCAACTCGAAGAGCTCTCCATGGGGACAACGCAAGACTTTCACATTGCCATTGAAGAGGGCGCAACATGGTTGAGAGTGGGGACAGCCCTCTTCGGAGTACGCCCTCCGGCTTGAAGTCTTCCTTTTCTCTCTCATTCATGAATAAAACACCATGGGCAACGTCATCAAGGCTGAGGAGGCAGTGAGGACATGCATTTAAAAAAACTTTCTTTCATATGGGCATGCCTGGCGACGTTGGCATGGGCAAGCGAAACCCCAAGTCCGTTTTTTCCCGGAGAAACAAGCTCCTATGAGGTCAGCTTTTTGGGGATTTCCATGGCGGATGCACAAGTCATGGTCGGCGCCACCATGCAGCACGAAAAACAGCGGGTATGGCCTGTCATTCTCGTTGGCAAAACCAGGCCCCTGCAGCCCTATCAAATTAACGACAGGCTGGTGAGTTATTGGAATCCGGAAACGAAAATAAGCACGGGTTTGGACTTGTTTATTGATGAAAACAAAAAGCGCCGACGTGACAAAATAACCTTCAACCGCCAACAAAACACCGCCTTTGTCGTTCGCCAAAACGAAGGTGAGTCCGCCAAATCGGCCACCTATGACATTGGCCCCGAAACCGTTGACTTGGCCGCCGCCTCCCTTCTTTTGCGACATCAGCCTCTGGAAGTGGGAAAAACATTTGAAATTCCTGTCTTTACGGGGAAAAAGACTTTTATGCTCAAGGCCAATGTGACGGAAAAACAGCGGATTCAAACCCGCCTTGGAGAAAAAGAAGCTTTTCTCATTCTGGCTCGTCCTGAGTTTGATGGAAATTTGGCGGCCAAGCGCGACATTCGGCTCTTCCTCTCAGCGGATGGGCGACATGTACCTTTGCTGATAGAGGCGGACTTGGTGTTGGGCAGACTGGTGGCGGAAATTGTCCGGTATGAGCCTGGAAAAGCTCCGCGCTAAATAAGCCCCTTCGCACGCTTCAACTGCTCCACCACTTTTGAGTATTCAATTTCAAAAGCAGGCGTCCCCTCTTGAAGGTGGCGAAGGCGCGTGCGGGCTTCTTTATCTATCTCATCATCCAGCCGGAGGTGTTTTTTCATAAGCTCGAAAATCTTTTTTCTCAAAACATTGTCTTCTGAAAAAACCTCTTCCACATTTCGGCTTATCAGCAAAAACTCAATCATTTGGCCAATGACATATTCAATGCCTTCGTCGCCCGTTTTGAAGCCGCGAACATCCGCCATCTCTCTTTTGAGTTGCCCAAACCTGGACGCGTCATACCCACGCCGCTCGAGCGCCTCTCTGGCCGCCTTGTTGACACGCTCCTCCTCGTCCAAATATTCACGCATAATGGCTGAAAAATCCTTCTCCGCATCCGCAATCCTCAAAGGCTCCACCTCAATGTCGCCCTCTTGCATGAGGCGCGCGACCATTTCACGGGCTATGCTGGGAATCACTTTTGGGTATAACCTCATGAATTTTTCCTTGGCGTGAATTCAAAAACAACAAGTCATTTATGCCAGCATAGTTCAACCCTCAACGAAAAATAGAAATTTTTCCTGAAGGCTCCACTAAACTTTCCACAATGCCCACATTATCCTCGTTAATTTTTGGCTTATTCAAAAAATCAAAAATCTGCCTGGCCAGCCTCTCTCCAACACCGGCAACTTCCGCAATGTCTGCACAACTTGCTTCCTGCAAGCGCCTATGGCTTCCAAAATGTTGGAGCAGTTTTTTTCTTCGAGCGCTTCCAACTCCAGGAATCTCCTCCAACTGCGTCCACAGCGCGCGTTTGCGCGCGGTTTTTCTCTGAAAGCCCACCGCAAAACGGTGCGCCTCATCTCGAAGCAACTCAAGAAAAAGCAACTCCGCCGCGTTTTGAGGCAACACCAAGGCCTCTTTCCTGCCGGGCAAAAAAAGGCGCTCCTCACTGCGTACAGAAAGCTCCGTCGGCAATGCCTGCTCCTTCAGACGGCTCTTTGCCAGCCCCACCCATTCAACTCCTTTCACCTGCGCGTCTTTTGCTGCTGCTACCGCGGCGGAAAGCTGCCCCTTTCCTCCGTCTATCACCACCAAGTCCGGGAGCTTTCCTTCTTTCTTTCCCTGCTTTAAACGCCGTAAAACCACCTCGTATAGGCTTCTAAAGTCGTCGTTGGAGGCCACCGTCTTCAAATGAAAATGACGGTAGAGCGCCTTCTCCAACTTGCCGTCCACGGCCGCTACCTTGGAGCCGACAATGGACTTGCCCTGGAAATGCGAAATGTCAAAACACTCCACCCAGCGCGGAAACTTTTGAAGCCCCAGCTTCTGCTGCAACGTGGCCAGCAGCTTCTGCGTGTCCTCCTCCTTCTGCTCATGCGCACTCAAGTGGTTGTTGGCATTCTCCTGCGCCATGGAAAGCAACTTCAACAAGGGCCCCCGGCGGGGGGTGTGGAGTTTTACCTTGGTCTTCTTCTTCTCTCCCAAAAGCAAAGCCAGGGCTTTGGCGTCTTCCTCAAGCTGCATCGGCAACAATATGTGCCCTGGAATGAAGCTTTCGGCCGCATAATAAAGGTTTAAAAAAGACGAAAAAACCTCCTCCACGGGAATGCCTTGTTGCTGAAAATGAAAAGGACGTCCGCCTGCAAGGCGCCCCTGGCGAAGCTGCAGCACATAAATAGAAAGCAGCTGGCTGCTTTGGGCAACACCCAAAAAGTCTTTGTCCTCAAAATGGCCAAGCACCACCACCTGCTTCTCCTGGCTCCTCCTCAAGGCCTCCAACTGGTCTCTCAATTGGGCCGCCTCCTCAAACTTTAAGCCTTCCGCGCATTGCTTTATCCGCCCCTTCAAAAAATCCTCCAGCTGTTTGGAGCGGCCCTCTAAAAGCAACACCGCCGCCTCTACGTTGCGCCTGTATTCATGGACGGGCACTTCAAATACGCAGGGCGCCGGGCAGCGGCCAATTTGGTGGACAAGGCAGGGGCGTTTTCTGTTGGCCAGCGCTTTGTCCGTGCAAACGCGCAGCTGGAAGTGGCGGTGTATCATCCGCAATACGGCGCGAATGTCGGAGGAGGAGTCATAGGGGCCAAAATAGGTGGCGCCGTCGTCCTTGGTTTTGCGGACAACCTCAATGCGCGGAAAGTCGTGGCGCAAGTCCACGCGCAAACTCACGTAGGTTTTGTCGTCGCGCAGCAGAATGTTGTATTTGGGTTGGTGCTTCTTAATGAGTTCATTTTCGAGAAGCAGGGCTTCCTTCTCGGAGCGGACGAGAATAACCTCTATGTCCGCAAGCACTTTGTCCAAAAGCGCGACAAACGGCCGGCTGTCCGAGGGGGCTTTCGAAAAATAGGAGCGGACGCGGGCGTGCAAGTTGACGGCTTTGCCGACATAAATGGTTTCGCCGCAAGCTGACTTCATCAAATAGACACCCGGCACCCGGGGGAGTTTGTCTATCTTCTCCTTCAGCTTGCTGTCCATGTTATCTCCTTCGCATCCGCCCTCTTCCTCGCCTTGCCTTTTCCTCGAATGGGTTTTTCTGCTCCACTTTCAACAGCAAACTGCGCAATGGGGGCTTAAACCCCAAGTCCATCTCCTTTAACAAAGCCAGCTTGTCCCTCTCCACGGCCGCCTTCTCGAAGTCCATGTCTTCGGCAAACTTCAGCATGCGCTGCTTCGTTTGCTCCATCTCCTTCTGAATCTCCTTCGGGGACATCCCTTCCCCGTCCATTTCCAACGGGGGAAATGCTCCTTTGGCTTCTCCTTCTATATATTGTGTCAAGTCCGACACATTCCGCTTGGCCGACAGCGGCGTTATTCCATGTTGGAGGTTAAATTCGCTCTGGAGCTTCCTCCGGCGCTCCGTCTCCTCCATGGCTTTTCGCATAGAGTCCGTTGTTTTGTCCGCATAGAGCAAGACGAAGCCATTCACATTGCGCGCTGCGCGCCCTATCGTCTGAATCAGCGAAACATGGGAGCGCAAAAAACCCTCCTTGTCTGCATCCAACACCGCCACCAAGGAGACTTCGGGCATGTCGAGGCCCTCCCGAAGCAGGTTAATGCCGACGAGCACATCAAACACGCCCGTCCTCAACTCGCGAATGATTTTTGTCCTCTCTATGGTTTCAATGTCCGAATGCAAATAGCGGACACGGACGCCCGCCTCCGACAAAAATTCTGTCAAGTCCTCCGCCATCCTCTTCGTCAGTGTCGTAATGAGGACGCGCTCATTTTTCCTCACGCGAAGGCGGATTTCTTCGAGGACGTCGTCCACCTGGGTTTTGGCTGGCCGCACCTCCACGAGGGGGTCCAAAAGCCCGGTGGGGCGAATAATCTGCTCCACCACAACGCCCTGGGCTTTCTCAAGCTCCCACGGAGCGGGGGTGGCAGAAACATAAACCGCCTGAGGGACAAGGCGGAGGTATTCGGAGAATTTGAGAGGGCGGTTGTCCAGCGCGGAGGGGAGGCGAAAGCCATAGTGCACCAACGTCTCTTTGCGGGAGCGGTCCCCGCGGTACATGGCGCCAATTTGCGGAATGGTCTGGTGGGACTCATCCACAAACACCAACAAGTCGCCGGGGAAGTAGTCAATGAGGCAGGGAGGCGCTTCCCCCGCAGGGCGTCCGGAGAGGTGGCGGGAATAGTTTTCAATGCCGTTGCAAAACCCCAGCTGCTCCAGCATTTCTAAGTCATAGGAGGTGCGCTGCTGCAGGCGCTGGGCTTCAAGCAGTTGGTTGTTGGCATGGAGCTGCGTCAGCTGCTCGCGGAGCTCCTCGCGTATGCTGACAATGGCTTTGCGGCGCTGCGCCTCGTCCGTGACATAGTGGCTTCCGGGGAAAATGCTGACTTGCTCCAGCTCTGCAAGGAGGGTTCCGCGCAGCGGGTCATATTCCACAATGCGGTCAATGGTGTCGCCAAAAAACTCAATGCGCAGGGCGCGCTCTTCTTCATACACTGGAAAGACTTCAATGCTGTCTCCGCGGACTCGAAAGGTGCCCCGGTGAAAGTCCACGTCGTTGCGCGCATATTGGCACTCCACCAGGCGGCGCATGAGTGCATTTCTGCCAAAGGCTTCTCCCAGCTTCAGCCCAATGGCCATGTCCACATAGACGCGGGCTGTCCCCATGCCATAAATGCAGGAGACGGAAGCCACCACAAGGACGTCTCTGCGCGTGCGAAGGGCATGCGTTGCTGCATGGCGCATGCGCTCAATTTCCTCGTTAATGGAGGAGTCCTTCTCAATGAAAGTGTCCGAGGCGGGGACATAGGCCTCGGGCTGGTAATAGTCATAGTAGCTGACGAAATATTCCACCGCGTTGTGCGGGAACAAATGTTTGAACTCGCCATAGAGTTGCGCAACCAAAGTTTTGTTGTGCGCAATAACCAGCGTAGGGCGGTTGGCCGCGGCGATGACATTGGCCATGGTGAAGGTTTTTCCGGAGCCTGTGACGCCAAGCAGCACTTGGTGCGGGTCGTTTCTGCGAAGGCCCTCCACCAGCTGGGCAATGGCCTGGGGCTGGTCCCCTCGGGGTGGGTAGTCGCTGACGAGTTGGAAGCGTGACATAGACCGCTTTCACTTTGACATGATCTCTTCGTTGGGCTCCGGTTCCGCTCAGGTCATGCACTGAAGTGCACTCCCATCGCGGAATCCTCGCCCGCCTCGATATCATGTCAAATTGAAACCGGTCTGTTGAATCAATTCAACTTGAAAATGGTTTAAACCAGTTTCCACTCCGGCCCTGAAGGCGTATCTCTAACTTCCACCCCTATCTCGCTGAGTTCTTTTCTCACTACGTCGGCCTGCGCAAAGTCCTTCGCTTCCCTCGCCTTCTGCCTCAATGCTACCAGGGCCTCCACCTTGGGAATGTCTATCTCCCTTGCCGCGGCCAGCGTGTCCCTCCTTCGGCGTAGCCACAACGCCGGCGCCTCCTCAAACAACCCCAGCACCTGCCCCATCGCCTTCGCCTCCTGGCGTAACACGGCCAGCCTCTCCAGGGCTTTTGCATTCTTCTTCCGCCCCAGCAGGTTGACTTCGTTAAACAGCTCCGACAAGGCCGCCAGCGCGGCTGCCGTGTTAAAGTCGTCACACATGGCCGCTTCAAACTCCGCCCAATAGCTGCGCGCCGCTTCCGTCTGCCCGCTTCCGGAAGGCAAAGAGAGTTCTTCCAGGAGCTGGAGGCTTTCATAGAAGTAGCATACGCGGGCTTGAGCGTCGGCGAGGGACTTGTCCGAAAACTTGAGGGGGTTCCGGTAGTGCGTAGAGAGGAAAAAATAGCGCAGGCTGTCCGCGTCCACGCGCGAGAGCACCTCGCGAAGGCCAATGGTGTTTCCCAAACTCTTGGACATTTTTGCGCCGGCCAAGTCCAAAAACCCGCAATGCATCCAATAGGTGCACAGGGGCTTTCCCGAGGCCGCCTGGGACTGTGCCAGCTCATTCTCATGGTGAGGGAATACCAAGTCGCCGCCGCCGCCGTGGATGTCGAAAGTCTCCCCCAAATACTTGGCGGACATCGCCGAGCACTCTATGTGCCAGCCGGGCCTCCCCCTCCCCCAGGGGCTCTCCCAGCTGGGCTCCCCCTCCTTCGCCGCCTTCCATAGGGCGAAGTCCAGGGGCTCCCGCTTGAGCTCCCCTACGGCTACGCGCTCGCCGGCCCGCATTTCACTTAAGTCCCTCTTGGAGAGCGCCGCATAGGCCGGGTAGCTGGACACCGAAAAATAGACGTCGCCTCCGGAGGCGTAGGCAAAACCCTTCGCCTCCAGCACGCGAATCATCTCCACTATCTCCTCCATGTGCGTAGACACCCTCGGCGCCACCGTCGGAGCCAGCAAACGGAGGCTTGCGGCGTCCTCCTCAAAAGCCTCCACAAAACGGTTGGCCAAGGCGAAGGGGCTTTCTCCAAGTCGGTTGGCCGCTTGAATAATTTTGTCGTCCACGTCGGTGTAGTTGCGGACATAACTCACCTCATAGCCCACACAACGCAGGAAGCGGACCACCGTGTCAAAGGCGGTAAACGTCCGGGCATTGCCAATGTGAATGAAGTCATAAACCGTCGGCCCGCATACGTAGAGGCTGACATGAAGCGGGCGAAGGGGTTTGAGGGCTTCCTTCTGTTGGCTCATGCTGTTGAAAACCCGAATGGGCGGAATGCTTGTGGAGACAGTCATAGGCGCAAGGGTATAGTCCATTCTCGGGGCTTTGTGCTATCCTCGAGTAACGGCCCACAGCATGACTTCTCCTTCGGACAAACCCGCGCTTGAGGCGCCCAACACAAAGCCGCTTTTCTTATTCGTGGAGCAGGGCCCTGCCAAAGGCCAAGCCTTTCACATTGTGCAAGGCAGCTGCCTCATCGGCAGGGACGCTGTCGTTGACTTGTGCCTTGAGCATCCTTCCGTCAGCCACCGCCATGCCCAACTCAAACGCTCAGGCAACCAGCTTTATGTCAGGGACTTGGGCAGCCACAACGGGGTTTATGTCAACAAGCAGCGCATCTTCCATGAGACAGAAGTGTTTGCCGGCGACACCATCTCCATCGGCACCTCTTTGTTGAAACTCAAAGACGCCCTCCTCGTTGAGCGTGGGCTGCCCCCTGGCCGGCAGCCCCACCGCAAGCCGACACACAGCTTTCAGTCGCCTTATTCCCCGGTGCTTATTGCCAGCCTCACCACCAGCCTCTCCACGCTGGTGGCCATGGTTTTGCTCAAGCTTTTTTTTCAACCTGCGGCCCCTCTGGCTGAAGTTGAAATAACTCCCGTGCAAACCGAGGAGCCTGTTGCACAGGAGCCTCACAACCACCTACCCCTCCCTGAGGTTTCCCCTCCGGGCCTTGCGGAATATGTGCCTTCGCCGGACGAGGCGGAGGCTCCTTCTCCTCCCATAAGCCACGCCTCCATTCTCCAAGCTTTCAGGCAAGGCCATGCGGAAAATGCACTTTGGCAAGCCCAAACGGCCCAGCACCTCCTTCTGGCTGAGCAGCTGGTTGCTTTTTTGGCCAAATGGGAAGCCGCTGAAAACCTCTGGAAGGAGGTTTTTAAAACAACGCCCCCTCATACACGTCAGGCACTGGTGGCGCATGACGAGGCCTTGCTTGAGGCAACACGCATTTCTGCTGACAGCAGCTATGTCCGAGAGTTGCAAACCCGCATCCGCACTTTAAAACGCATGGGCCCCCCTAAAACGGCTTCCCCTTCGAAGGCTTCTGCACCGGTGCCACCCGTGCGTACTCCGTTGCCGCCTGCAAAGCAGCCACCTGCGGCGGTGCCCAGGGAGCTTCAAGAAAGGCGGAGGATGATTGACCAGGCCTTTGAGGACACCCCTTAAGCCGTGTGAAAAATCTGCTTCAAGTCCACCTCAATATCGTCTTTGGAGCACCCCTTCGCCAACGAAAGCTCCTTAATTAAAAGCGAGCGCGCCGTGTCCAACATTTTTCGCTCCCCGAAGGACAAGTCCTTGTCGCCTTTGAGCAAATAGAGGTCTCTTAACACCTCGGCTATCTCAAACACGGAGCCTGTCTTTATCTTCTCCGTATACTCACGGTAGCGCCTATTCCACGTGGTGGAGTCCACCGAAATGTCCTTCTCCTGGAGGATGGCGTATACCTGTTTGACGTCTTCCTCGCTGATGACTTCCCTCAAACCGACGGAGCCCACTTTGTTAATGGGGATGAGGATTCGGTCCTTCCCGTTGGCACTTTCCAAAATCCGCAGCACATAAAAAGACTGACGCTGCCCTGCAACCTCCGCATGCTCAATGCCAACCACTTCACCCACACCGTGACCAGGGTAAACAGCTTTGTCACCTGTTTTGAATGTCATAAAGTCCGGTGTCTCCTTGAAAAAAACAACTGAGGCAAAATAAAAACTGAAAAAAGGCCACCCCAGCTAGCATATTCCCAAGCATAATAAAACTGGTTTCCTTGTGAAAACGGTCTTGGCAATGGCAGGCGGAGGCGTGGATGAAACGGTTTTCCTGGAGGGATTTGGCGAAAAGGCCCCTGGTGGCACCCAGCCTCAGCATTCTCCTGGGCTTGCTTTCTGGGCCACACCACCACGCCGTCGGCCTCTTTGGCGTTGGCTTTGTGGGCTGCGCCTTCTCCCTGCTCCTTCGAAAGCGTACGGGGGCTTTTTTGCTGCTTTTGCTGGCCTGCTTCCTCATGGGCGCAGGCATTTCCAGTTGGCGCGCCCAAACCCACATTCCCTCCGCCCTTACATTTGAAACGGCTGTCCTCGAGGGAAAGCTGGAGGCTTTGGAGTCCTTCGGGGAATACCAGCGCCTTCTCCTTCAAGTCAGCTTCCTTCCCGAGTTGCAGCAAAAAGCACAGTTTCGCGCCATGCTGTACTCCTCGGAAACCCTCTCCCTCACGGCGGGACAACGCCTCCGCCTCAAGGCGCGCTTAAAGCCCCCGCCCATGGCCCGTAACCCTGGAGAATATGACGCAGCCCCCCTCTATAAAAGGCGCGGCATTGCCTTCTCCGGCAGCATTGTGCCAGGCAGTGTCCTCCCTCAAAGCCCTCCGGGGGCTTTCAACCTCAAGCTGCAACACTACCGACAAAAGCTTGACGCCTACGCCAAACAACTCAGCGAGGACAAAGACGCCACCCAACTCTATTTGGCACTGGCCGCAGGCCTGCGGGCCGAGTTGGGGGATGAGCTTGAAGAGGCTTTTGCACTGAGTGGCCTTGCGCACATTCTCTCTGTCAGCGGGCTGCATGTGGCGGTGTTGGCCATGGCCTCCTTGCTGTTTTTCCGCTGGGTGTATTTGCGGCTGCCTTGGACATTTTTCCGGCAGTGGGAGGCTGGGCGCATGGGCGCCCTTTTTGCCATGCCGTGGATTTGGGCCTATGTCGCTTTTACGGGCTACCAGGGGCCGGCGGTGCGCTCCGGCTTTATGAGCAGCCTGTGGCTTTTGGGGTTGCTCCTGGGGGGGCGCAGCGACGGCCTTAGCACACTCGCCTTCTCCATGTTGCTCATTGCGTGGATAGAGCCTTCCTGCGTCGGCGAGCTTTCCATGCGGCTGTCTTTTGTGTCCGTGGCGGCCCTCATGCTGGTGGCCCCCGCTTTTGAGCAGTTGTTTTCACCACCACCCACACTCGCTGCACAACTTGAAGCGTTGGGCAAGCCGGACACGCGTTGGCGTCGCTTGTGGAAATATACCTGCAACCTCCTTCGGACGACGTTTTGCGCCAGCCTCGCCGTCACCCTGGCAACGGCCCCCTTCATTGCCAGCAGCTTCCACCGCTTTAACATGGCCGGCCTCATTTCCAACATTGTGGCCCTGCCTTTGTGTACCGCCCTTTCCGTGCTGGCCGCTGTGGGCGCCGCCCTCCACTCCATCTCCCAAACGCTGGCCACCCCCATTATTTGGCTGGGCATTGTTTGCAGCCGCCTTCTCCTTATGCTGGTGGACTTTTTTGCCAACCTGCCAGGCGCCTCCTGGAGAATTCCAGGGCCCTCCCTCGTGGAGAGCCTTTTGTGGTTTGTGGGCCTCACCTTCTTCTCTTTGGCCAAAGGCCGTATGCGCTGGCTGGGGCTTGCAACACCCCTGGCCGCTTTTTTAATGTTTTTTAGCGGGGGCCTGCCCAAAAAAGAATTCGTTTTGAGTTTCCTATATGTGGGCCAGGGGGACGCCGTTTTTGCCAGCAGCCGAGGGAAACATGCCCTGGTGGACGGCGGGGGCTCCATGGGCAGCGACACGGGCAAACGCTATGTACTGCCCTTCCTCCACCAACACAGAGTGAGGGCCCTGGAGTTGACGGTGCTCTCCCACCCGCATGCGGACCATGCCCTGGGGCTTATTTCCACACTCCACACCCTTCCCACCCAGCATTTGTGGGTTTCGTCGGGCCTTGCTGAAAAACCCCTGTCCCAGGCGTTAATTCAGGCGGCCAAGCAAACGTCGGCACATGTGGCCATTGAAGAAGTCAACGCCGACAGAAAACCCTTCCTCCTGGGGGACACCACCTGGGAAATATTGTCGCCTGCCTCGGAAGAGGTGCTTGGAGAAGCGTTGGACGAAAACGACGCCTCCCTCGTCATTCGTATTTGGCATGGCAACGTCAGCTTCTTGCTGACGGGGGACATTTCTTCCAACGTGGAAGAAGGGCTCCCCCTCTCTCCTACAACGGTGGTGAAGGCGCCCCACCATGGCTCCACCACCTCCTCGAGTGAGGGCTTTGTAGCAAAACTGCGCCCTCGACATGTCGTCTTCTGCGTAGGCGTCCACAACAAATTTGGCTTCCCAAAACCCGAAGTGAAAAACCGCTACCTCATGGCCGGTGCCCAATGCCACCGCACCGACATTCACGGCGCCACCACCTTCTTCAGCGACGGCAAAAATGTCCGCGTTCAACGCTTTTTGGAAAATTGAGGCTGAAACTCCCAGTTAAACATGCGAAGCTGCGCCGCCAATATGTCAGCCAACATGCCCGCCCAAAAACTCTATATACGTCAGCTTGCCGTGGGGCCCATGGCCAACTTTGTCTATTTGGTGGGCGCCAAAAACTCTGAAGAGGCTGTCCTCGTGGATGCCAGCTGGGAGCCTGCGCGCATTATGGCGGCGGCCAAAGAAGACAAAAAACGCCTCACGGCCATTGTGCTGACGCATGTGCATTACGATCATATCCAAGCACTCCCCGAATTGGTGGAACACCTGGGCCTCCCGGTGCTTGTGCAGCAAGCCGAATTGGACTTCGTCCGACAGTGGACTGCTCAATATGCCGGTGCCTCTGCCCCTTTTTGCTCCCGGTTTTGGGCCTTGCTCCAAAAAGCCCCCGAAACCTTCCAAACCCTCCAGCCGGACGTCCTGCTGCACCTGGCGGGCGTGGACATGCACATGCTGTTGACACCCGGACATACGGTGGGGGGACAGTGCATTCTCACCGAAGGGGCCCTCTTCACCGGGGACACCCTCTTCGTCGGCGCCTGCGGACGCATTGACTTGCCCGGAGGCAACATCCACCAACTCCAACACAGCCTGCAAACCAAACTCAAAGCCCTTCCAGAAGAAACTCTCGTATTTCCAGGACATAACTACGGTGACTCCCCCACTTCCTCGCTGGCCAAGGAGCGACTACACAACCCCTACCTGCGGGACAAGGAAAGCTTTTTCTCCTTGCGCTCCTAGCTTGAAGCCTCAGAGACACCGTGGGTTTTTGAAGAAGTAAGCTGGCGATTTCAGCACAAAGCGGATTAAAGAAAGAATACAAGGACGAGCCCACTTCAGACCAGCCTTACATACACCCATGAAACCATTTGAAAATGCCCTGCCGGGCTTCAACCACAACATTAAACACAAGGGGCAGCTTTTCCACATCCAAACCGAGGACTCGGGCAGGCATAACCCCACGGTGACAACCTTGCTGTTTCTGGGCGGCAATATTGTCGCCTCCCTCAAAGCTTCCTATGCGGAACACCTGGAGGCCGAAGAGTTGTCCAAGCGGGTGCGAGAGTTGATGGAGGCGCAGCACAAGCAAATGCTGCGAAACTTGTTGAAGGGGCAATATGACAACAAAAGCGAACTCCAGCCCAAACACTGGCAAGTCGGCCAGTTGGACGAAAACAACCACGAAGAAACCACCCACCCCAGCTATGTGCCTTTGGAAACAGAAGGCCGCTTAACGGCCACTCCAGCCCTAGGCCTTCACCCCCAGGGCCGCCAAAGCCGCCCGCTTCCGGTTGTGCCTCCAACATACACAGCAACAACCCTCCCTCCCGAGGAGGACAGGGGCCCCCGCCCCCACCAGGGCCTGCAAAGCCGCCCTAGCCGCCCGCTTCCAGTTTTGCCTCAGCCCACCCAAGCCTTCGAAGATGAGGCCACAGGGGCCGTCTTCGGAGAGGATTTAATTTCCGAAAAACGCTTGGATGAGCTGATACTCAATTATTTGTTTCGAGAGAAAGACAAGCCAAGCTGAATGCGCTAGAGGGGGGGCCATGCCTCACCAGGACTTGGACTCCATTAACGCACTGCGCACCCTCTGCATTGATACCATTCAAAAAGCCAACTCCGGCCACCCCGGCATTTGCCTGGGCGCCGCCCCCATGGCCTTTGCCCTCTGGCAACACCACCTGCGCTTTTGCCCTCAAGCACCCCACTGGCCCGACAGAGACCGGTTTGTCCTCTCCGCCGGCCACGGCTCCGCCTTGCTGTATGGCCTCTTGCACCTCTTTGGCTTCCCCCTCTCCATTGAAGACATGAAAGCCTTTCGGCAGTGGGGAAGCAAAACCCCCGGCCACCCCGAGGTGGGGGTAACACCCGGGGTGGAAGCCACCACCGGCCCCCTGGGACAAGGCCACGCCAACGCCGTCGGCATGGCCATTGCCGAGCGCGCGCTGGCCTTCCGCTTTAACAGGCCCGGGTTTGAGGTGGTTAACCACCACACCTATGCCCTGCTCTCCGACGGCGATATGATGGAAGGCGTCGCCTTTGAAGCCGCCGCCGTGGCAGGCCATTTGCGCCTGGGCAAATTGGTTTGCCTCTATGACGCCAATGACGTCACCTTGGAGGGCCCCACCTCCTTGTGCTTTAGCGAGAATGTGGCCGCCCGCTATGAGGCCATGGGCTGGCATGTGCAAACGGTGGAAGACGGAGACAGAGACTTTGCCGCCCTCGAGGAGGCGCTGGTGAGGGCCAAAGCAGAAGCCCTGCGCCCCTCGCTGGTGGTGGTGAAAACAACCCTGGGCTTTGGCTCCCCCAACAAGGCGGGGAAGGCGGCCGCCCACGGCAGCCCCCTGGGGGTGGAAGAGGTGGAGAAAACCAAAGCCGCCCTGGGCTTCCCGAAGGAGGCTTTTTTCCACGTGCCTAAGGAGGTGTATGCCCATTGTGCCCAGGCCACCCAGCGCGGCGAGGCGGCCTTTGCCGCATGGAAGCAGCTGTTTGCGGACTATGCGGCCAAGCACCCGGCCCTGGCCCAGGAGTTTGAGCGCCGCCTGCGCGGGGCCTTGCCCGAGGCCAACCTGGAAGAAGGCCTGGAAGGGCTTTTGCCCAAAAACAGCCTGGAGACGCGCAGCGCAGCCTCCCTGGTGCTGCAGTCCCTGGGCAAGCAGCTGCCGGAGTTGTTGGGCGCAGACGCGGACTTAAGCTCCTCCACCAAGGCCGCCCTGGCCGGGGAGAAGGACTTTGAAGGCCAAAGCGGGGAGGGCCGCAACATCCGCTTTGGGGTGAGGGAGCACGGCATGGCGGCGGCGGCCAACGGCATGGCCTTGCATGGGCAATGCCGCCCCTACGTCTCCACCTTCTTTAGCTTTTGCGACTATATGCGCCCCTCCATCCGCATGGCCGCCTTAAGCCACCTTCCCGTCATTTATGTCTTCACCCACGACTCCATTGGCGTCGGCGAAGACGGCCCCACCCACCAACCCGTGGAGCAACTGGCCAGCCTCCGCGCCATCCCCAATGTGGACGTAGTACGCCCCTGTGACGGCCCCGAAACCGCGCAAGCCTGGCTATGGGCTTTGCAACGCACCCAAGGCCCCACCGTGCTGGTGCTGACGCGCCAAAAGCTGCCCTATGTGGACAGGAGCCATATGGCCCCCGCCAAAATGCTCTCCTACGGCGCCTACGTTTTGAAGGCGGAGGAAGGCCCCCTGCAGGGAATTTTTTTGGCCAGCGGCTCCGAGGTGCAGCTTGCCTTGGCGGCGCAGGCTTTGCTGGCAACCCAAGGGGTGGCCACAAGGGTGCTGTCCATGCCCTGCATGGAGCTTTTCCGGAGAATGCCCAAGGGCTACCGAGACGAGGTGCTGCCGCCGGGCATAGGGGCGAGGGTGGCCATAGAAGCCGGCGTAAGCCAAGGCTGGCACGAGTGGACAGGGTTGCAAGGGGTGGTGCTGGGCATGGAGGGTTTTGGCGCCTCGGCCCCGGCAGAAATATTGTTTAAACAGTTTGGTTTCACCGCGGAAGCGGCAGCGGAGGCCATGCTAAAGCAACTGGGGAGGTAGCAGAATGGAGCAAAGCATTCGAGCGTTGACGCAACAGGTGGCGGAAGAAAGTGCCTTCCTAGAGGCGCTTTTCCAGGAGGTGGGCAAGGTTATTGTCGGCCAGAGGGCCATGTTGGAGCGTGTGGCCATTGGCCTTTTGTGCAATGGACACATTCTGCTGGAGGGCGTCCCCGGGCTGGCCAAAACCCTCACCGTCCGCACGTTTGCACAAACCCTTCAAGCCAGCTTCCAGCGCGTGCAGTTTACGCCGGACTTGTTGCCGGCGGACCTCATTGGCACCGTGGTTTTCCACCACCAAACCGGAAACTTCAATGTACGCAAGGGCCCCATTTTTGCCAACCTCGTGCTGGCCGACGAAATTAACCGCGCGCCTGCAAAAGTGCAGTCCGCGTTGCTGGAGGCCATGCAGGAGCGCCAAGTCACCATCGGCAACCAAAGTTTTCCTCTGCCTGCGCCCTTCCTCGTGCTGGCCACACAAAACCCCATTGAGCAGGAAGGCACCTACCCTTTGCCGGAGGCGCAGGTGGACAGGTTTTTGTTGAAGGTGAAAGTGAGTTACCCCAGCCGGGAGGAGGAGCGTCAAGTCATAGGCCGCATGGCGGAAGAAGCCCCGGCCCAGGCGGCGAAGTGGGCAACGCCGGAGCAAATTCTTCGGCTCCAAAAAGTGGTGCAGGGCATTTATATAGACGAGAAACTCAAGGACTATATTTTGGACGTTGTGTGGGCGACGAGGGAGCCGCTCCAATTCGGCATAAAGGACTTGGCAGGCTTCATTGAGTATGGCGCCAGCCCCCGCGCAACACTTGCCTTGGTGAGTGCGGCCAAAGCGCATGCCTTCCTTCGCCGCCGAGGCTTTGTGACGCCAGAAGACGTCAAAGCCATTGGCATGGACGTGTTGCGCCACAGGCTCTCTTTGAGTTTTGAGGCGGAAGCCGAAGGCGTGGACGCGGAGCAACTTGTCCAACGTATTTTTGAGCGCATTGAAGTGCCCTAACCATGTTGCCCAAAGAGTTAATTGCCAAACTCCGGCATTTGGAAATCCACACGAAGAAGTTGGTTTCGGACATGTTGGCAGGGCAATACCATTCGGTGTTTAAGGGCTCCGGCATGGCCTTCTCTGAAGTCCGCCCCTACCAACCCGGAGACGACATTCGCCGCATTGACTGGAATGTCACCGCCCGCATGCATGAAGCCTTCGTCAAAATATTTTCCGAAGAGCGGGAGCTCACCGTCTTCATGCTGGTGGACTTGTCCTCCTCTTTGCAATTTGGAAGCCGCGTGCAAAGCAAAGCGGAGGTATGCGCGGAGGTAACAGCGCAAATTGCTTTTTCGGCCATTGCCAATGGAGACCGCGTCGGTGCTTTGCTTTTTACGGACCGCATTGAAAAGCTGCTGGTGCCCAAGCGCGGCCGAAAGCATGTCATGCGGCTTATTTCGGACTTAATAAGCCACCAACCCACAGGGACGCGCACCCACCTGCCCATGGCGCTGACGGCCCTCTCTCATGCCCTGTCGCGAAGGAGTGTTGTCTTCATTGTCTCAGACTTTTTGGACGAGGGCTATGAAGACAAACTCAAGGTGGCCGCGAAGAAGCACGACATTATTCCGGTGTTAATTGAAGACGCTTTTGAGCGCGCATTCCCTGCGGTGGGGCTGGTATCCTTTGAAGACGCGGAGACGGGGGAGCGCATGTTGATAGACACCTCGGACTTAGCGGTGCGCAAGCAGTTTCGACGGCAGTATGAAGAGCGCACGCATGCCAGAGAGCAGCTTTTTAAGAAACTCAACATGGACAGTGTGGTGCTTTCGCCGGGCGAAGCCAACGGCTTGGCCTTGCAACAATTTTTCAGGGCGAGGGCGAGGCGCCTGCAGAAGAGGGCCTAGAGGCTGTCCTCTCTTCCCAAAGAGGAGGAGCGCAGCGCCAACTCTGGAAGCGCGCTCACCTCTTTCACGGCATAAATCAGCGTGGTTTTTTCAGCAGTGCTCAGCGTTTTCAAGTCGCCGTCATTGAAATAAACCAGCGCTTTTAAGCTTTCACTCGGTTGGAAGTTGGGTCCAAACAAGAGACGAGCTGCGGCAAGTCCACGTGCCAAGCTTATGCCTGCATTAAGCATCGCCGCAATGTCGCGATAGTCCTTGGCCTCTGCACGCTGAAGCACAGCCTTGAGTTTGGTCGCCATTAGATCGTCCAAAGAGGCCACCTGCAAAACACCATCCTCCGTGAAGTCCGGCTCTCCCACGCGCCCGAAGGAGATGGCTCCGAAGAAGGACAACTTGACAGCTTCTCTCTCAAAGTCGCTAGAGGAGGCAAGCACCACCCACGTGTTTTCCCGCTCTTGAAGTGTTGTGGACTTGGCCACACATGGAAAAGCCGCTTTGACGGACTCGCGAGCCAGCGGTTTTTCTGAGAAGAAGTCAAAATCCACCGAATGGCGGTGCCCCAGTCGCAGAGCAATGGCTGTGCCGCCATACAGCGTAAACCCGAGCGTGGGGGCATGGCGAAGTCCTGCCCAAAGCGCTTGCTGTGCAGGAGGCAATATGTCCATACAGGGTTTGAAGGTGCGCCTCACTCAAACCTCCGCACAGGCAAGGGTGGAACAGGCTCTTCGCAGGGCAACCCAAGACGGTAATGCCAATAGGCCCAGGAGCGCTCGTTGAATTGGCCGGCTTGTGCCTGCACCAAAACCTCGCGAAGCACCTCCTCACCCAGCTGCGAGACAAGCCGCTGAATGTCGGCATAGTCGCCAATGTTCATCACCTGCGCAACCACCCGCTCGGGCATGGCCAAAGCCTCCTCTGGTGTTTTCCACCAGACATATTTGCGGGCAAACGGCTTTAACAACTCGTGGCAGAAGGGGAACATCCGGGTGAGCTATAGCAAGATAGACTTGACTCTGGCAATCCATGTCAACAGCACGGCTCACTCTTGTCGACTTCGTCGAAGGGGTGTTGGTGTTTGTTTTGAGGGCAGACTGCCTTCCGGCAGGTCACTTTTTTTTTGGGTGGCCAAAAAAAAAGTAACCAAAAAAAAAGGCCACCCTGCCGGGGGCTTTAGGCAAAGCACTTACCCCCCTTGCCGCTTTCCTTGGACTGACACCCTCTGCCGGGGGCCCCACGCCTTCCTCCTCACTCCCAACTCAGCTCTACGTGTTTAACCTATGTGGCCACCTCGCCAAGCTTGAAAACCTGGGTGGAACCTACAAATGCCCTCGGTGGAACCCACTCCCTCTCCTACAAGGCAGTGCCCTCCCCCGCCATACCCCTGTGCCACATACCACGCAACGCGGCGGGGGCGGGGGCCTCATGGCCGACGAAAACACCCGCCACAACACAGCATCCACCACAACCTGGCGGCGTTGGCATAGGTTGTAGGGGCAGGCCCTCGTGCCTGCCCGGATTCAGGGGGGCAACCACGGGGGGTTGCCCCTACCTCGTCTCCTGAACCCGAATTTGCAACAACATTTATAAGATTGGCAAGATTGGGCAGTGCCCAAAAAATCTTGGTAATCTTGTAGAGCTTATGAAGATCGTCGTTCAAGAAATGAAGCCGTAACAAAGAAAGAGAAAACCCGTGTCCTTTGCACATTTACATTTGCACAGCCTCTATTCACTCCTGGACGGAGCCATTCGCCTAGGGGAGCTGATGACCACCGTCAAAGAGAAGGGGATGAGCTCCGTCGCCGTCACCGACCACGGCAACATGTACGGCGCCGTTGACTTCTTCCTCAAAGCCAAAGCCGCCGGCGTCAAACCCATTTTCGGCATGGAAGCCTACGTCGCCGGCCCCAAGGGAAGGCAAGACAGAAGCGAGCAGGTCAACCACCACCTCGTGCTGCTTGCCAAAGACGAAGAGGGCTTTGCCAACCTGCGCACGCTCTCCTCCATGGCCTATATAGAGGGGTTTTATTATCACCCGCGCGTTGACAAGGCGCTGCTCAAACAGCACTCCAAGGGGCTGGTGGCTTTGTCCGCCTGCCTCGGGGGCGAGGTGGGCCAATGCATTGTGCGCGGAGACGTGGGCGGGGCAAGGCGCGCCGCGCTTGAATATAAAGATATTTTTGAGCCCGGCTCCTATTTCCTGGAAATTCAGTCCAACGGCATGGTGGAGCAGGAGCGGGTGAATGACCACCTAAAGCAGCTGGCTAGGGACTTGAAGCTGCCTTTGGTGGCCACGGCGGATGCGCACTACATCCGCAAGGAGGACGCCAAAGCGCATGAGCTTTTAATGTGCATTGCCTCCGGAAAGACGCTGTCCACCAACACCTTCCGCCACTCTACGGACCGGCTCTATGTCCTCTCCCCCGAGGAAATGCGCGCCTACTTCTCTGACGTTCCGGAGGCCGTGGACAACACCCTGCGCATTGCCGAGTTGTGCAATGTGGAGCTGAAACTTGGCAAAACCCAGCTGCCCCACTTCCAAGTCCCCGAAGGGCACAACGAGGACTCCTATATGCGGGAGCTGGCCCACCAAGGGCTTAGGCGGCGTTTTGAGCAGCTGCCCAAGGTGGACCAGGAGGCCTACGCTGAGCGCCTTAACCTGGAATTGGGCGTCATTGGCGGCATGGGGTTTTCTGGCTACTTCCTCATTGTGCAGGACTTCATTAACTGGGCGAAGAAGCAGGGCATTCCCGTGGGCCCCGGAAGAGGCTCCGGCGCCGGCTCCCTCGTGGCCTTTGCCTTGGGCATAACGGACTTGGACCCCATCCCCTACCACCTGCTGTTTGAGCGCTTCCTCAACCCCGAGCGCGTCTCCATGCCGGACTTTGACATTGACTTTTGCCAATACCGCCGGGACGAAGTCATCCACTACGTCTCCCACAAATATGGCGAAAACAACGTGGGCCAAATTATTACGTTTGGAAGCTTGAAGGCCAAGAGTGTACTTCGCGACGTCTGCCGCGTCTACGGCTTGCCCTACAGCGACGGCGACCGGTTGGCCAAGCTGGTGCCGGGGGTGTTGAACATTAGCCTCAAGCAAGCCATTTATGGTGACACCGCCAAGGGCATTGCCGGGGAGGAGCGCCTCAAGGAGATGATGGAGGCGCCCACCCTGCTAAAGAATGCGGAAGGGGCAGAGGTAGTGTCCACCAAGGAGGTGCTGGAAGTGGGGATGGCCCTGGAGGGCCTGCACCGCCAGGCGGGCATGCATGCGGCGGGCATTGTTATAGCGGACAAAAGCCTCTGGGAGTATGTCCCCGTATGCCGCCCCTCCGGGGAGACGGTGCTGGTGACGCAATTTGCCAAAGACGAGGTAGAGGCGGCAGGCCTGGTGAAGTTTGACTTTCTGGGGCTGAAGACGTTGACCGTCATTGACCAGGCCCTCCGGCTTGCCAACCAAAACCGGCCGGGGGAGAAGCCGTTGACGACGCAGGACATTCCCTTGGATGACGCCAAGACATTTGAGTTGATTGCTTCGGGCGACACCGCCGGGGTTTTTCAAATGGAGTCCTCGGGCTTTACCGACATGGTGACGAAGCTAAAGCCCAGTTGCTTTGAGGACGTTATTGCGGCCGGCGCCCTCTACCGCCCCGGCCCCCTGGATGCGGGCATGGTGGACACCTTCATCAACCGAAAGCATGGGCGCGAGAAAGTCAGCTACCCGCACCCTGCGCTGGAGCCGGTGTTGAAAGAAACCTACGGTGTCATTGTCTACCAGGAGCAGGTGATGCAAATAAGCCAAGTCCTCGGCGGCTACTCCCTGGGGAGAGCGGACTTGTTGCGCCGCGCCATGGGGAAGAAGAAGGCCGACGTCATGGCCGAAGAGAGGGCAGGCTTTCTGGAAGGCTGCCAAAAGAAGGGGGTGGACGCCAAAGTGGCCGGTGAAATTTTCGACATGATGGAGACGTTTGCCGAATACGGCTTCAACAAGTCCCACTCCGCGGCCTATGGACTTATAACCGTGCAGACGGCGTGGCTGAAGGCGCACTACCCCCTGGAGTTTACCGCCGCGCTGCTCACCTCCGAGCAAGACAACACGGACAAGGTGGTTTCCTACATTGCCAAGGCACGCGCCACCGGCCGCGAGGTGTTGCCGCCGGACGTCAACAAGTCGCTTGAGGCCTTCAGCGTGGTGGACGGCAAAATACGTTTTGGTTTGGGCGCCATAAAAGGCGTCGGCGCAGCAGCCATCGAAGCCATTGTGGAAGCCAGGGCCCAGGGGCCTTTTTTGAGCCTGTTGGACTTTTGCTCCCGCGTAGACGGCCGGCGCGTCAACAAGCGCGTGGTTGAAGCGCTGGTGAAAGCGGGCGCCTTTGACTTTGAGGAAAAGCCGCGCAAGCAGCTTTTTGAAAGCATTGCTTTTGCCATGGAGCGCGGGGCCAAAGCACAAAGAGACTCGGAATTGGGACAGGGAGACTTGTTTGGTGAGGCCAGTGCGCTGACGCTCCCCAAGCGCGCCGTGGTGGAGGCCAGTGCACAAGCCCTGGAGGAGTGGCCGGAGAAAATAAAGCTGGGCTTTGAGAAGGAGGCCATAGGGTTTTATGTTTCAGGCCACCCCTTGCAGCAATATGAGAGGGAAATAGAGTTGTTTGCGACGCCCACAAGCCAGCTTGCTTTTGCGCGCAAGGACGAGAGGGTGGCGGTGGCCGGCATTGTAGCCTCCTTGAGGGAGCGCCCCACAAAGTCCGGCAAGCGTATGGCCTGGGTGAGGGTGGAGGACTTGCAAGGCAGCGTAGAGGCGGTGTGTTTCCCCGGAAAAAACGCGGGGGCAGGAGAGCAAGACAGGAATGGCCGCTGGGGAAAGTCCGCCGGGAAGCCCGGCTATGAGGACTGGGAGGCGCTGCTCAAAAGCGACGAAGCTTTGCTGTTTAAGGGGACAGTGCAATGGGACGAGAGCGACGAGGAGGCCCCCGTCCCTGAAATTCTGGTGGAAGAGGTGAAGGCCCTCAGGGAGGTGCAGGCGGACCGCCTCAACTGTTTGGAGTTGAATGTGGAGGCGCACATGCTGCTTGAGGAAAAGGTGCGCAGCCTCAAGCAACTCATTGAGAGCCACCCGGGGAAGACGCCTTTGCGCCTGAGAATTTGTATAGAAGGTGAGGCTGAGGTGTTTGTCAAACCCGGAAGGGACACCCTTGCCGTCAACGAGGAGGTGTTAGAAAGTATGAAGCGCTTGTTTGGGCCCAGGGCGGTGAATTGGAGTTAGCGCTTGTTTGCTTATGCTATAAGCCCTCATGGCCCACCAATTGCTGCTTTTTATGCTCCCTGAAGACGAGCAAGCTTTCGTCCACATGTTGGAGCCCTATGCCCTTGAGGTTTTCCCTCGCCGCATTCCCGAGGGCTATGAAAGCTTTAAACTCTGCCTCCCGCATTTTCACCGCCTCCCTCCGGAGGCACTCTACTTGCTGCTGCCCAAGGCCGCCCCCTTGCTGGTGGACAAAATAAAACGCGGCCCTGACAAAGGGAAACTCCGCGTAGACGAAATACGCTCCCCGGTTATTTTTTGGGAGCGCAGCCAGCAGGAGGTACCCGGGGAGTTGGTGTGTGGACAGCTGTGGGCCCAATTGGAAGTAACCCCGGAAACCGGGCGGCGCACTGCAGCGGTGGAGCCTTTTCGCGCACTCTATATGGAAATAGAGTCCCGCATTAAAAAAAGCTACCGCAAGGGACACCCCAAAGGCTATTGGGTGGGCAAAGCGGCGGCGGCAGCTTTCAAAGCAGGCCGCCTCAAATTGCTGGCAAGTCGACTCAAACCTTCCTTGGTGGGCTTGGCTCGTCTAAGCTAGCGCCTATGTTTTCTTCTGTGCGCTGTTTTTGGTTGCTCTGTTGGTGCGCTGCCTCTTTGTTGGCATGCAGCCCTCACCGCCACTACATGGCTGTGGCGCCGGGTATGACGCAACACGAGGTGAGAGAAACCATTCCCGAAAGGCCGACGGCATTTTTTGACCATGGGCAGGGCTATGTCACCTGGCAATACGCTGACAAATATTGCGTCGTGTTTAAAGACGATGCTGTGGTTTCAAAAAACATCCTCACGGAAGCCGCCAACCCCAAGGGCAAAAAAGTGACTGTGCGCGCTGCGGCTTGTCCTTTGCCCCGTCCCTGAAGCCTTCAGGGAGAGTGCGGCAAAAACGTCAACTCCGGGTGCTGGCTTTGCGCATGCTCCAAGGCCCACTCGTCGCGGAAAAGCACCAAAGGGCGGCCCTCTTTGTCCTGCACGGTTTGACGGTTGCCCTCCCAGTCAAAGGAGGCCGGCTCAAACTTCTCTCCCAATACCCAGCGCGCACGGGAAAAACCCAAACGCTCCAGCACTATGTCTGCGCCATATTCATGCTGCATGCGGAATTTCAGCACCTCCAATTGCAACTCGCCCACCACGCCGACAATGGGGTCTTTCATCCCCATCCTCCAGCGCTCAAATACCTGTACGGTGCCCTCCTCGGACAGCTGCAAAAGCCCCTTCTCCACTTGCTTTCGCTTCAATGGGTTTTGCGCCCTCACCGTTACAAAATGCTCCGGAGAAAACCTCGGCAAGTCCTCAAAAGAAAAGTCCCCGCCTTCCACCAGGGCGTCGCCTATGTGCCAAATACCCGGATCGTAAAAACCAAGCACGTCCCCGGGCCATGCCTCCTCCACCGCGGTGCGCTCCTGCGCCATCAGCTGGCTTGGGTTTGTCAGGCGGACTTCCTTTTGCAGGCGCGGACAAAACGCTGGCATGCCGCGCTCGTATTTTCCGGACACCACGCGTACAAAGGCCATGCGGTCTCTGTGGGAGGGATCCATGTTGGCTTGAATTTTGAAGACGAAGCCGGAGAAGGCCTTGCGGGAGGGCTCTATCCACCCCTGGGTGGAGTTTCGCCCCATGGGCGGCGGGGCCAAACTCAAAAACGAGTCCAAAAAAGGGCGAAGGCCAAACTGCGTCATGGCACTGCCAAAATACATGGGGGACAGCCTCGCCTTCTCCACCGCCTCCTTGGAGAAAAGGGTGCCGCCGCCTTCCAGTAACTCTATTTCCTCAAGCAAAGAGGCCCTCTCGTTTGCGCTTATAAAACCCTCTTCCTCGGCTTCCTCTAGGGAGACTGCCCGCTCCTTTATGGAGAAGTCTCCTTCTCTGTCGTCGCGAAATGCAATGAGGTGCTTTGTCCCCATCTCATAGACGCCTCGAAACTCAGGGCCGCTCCCCAGGGGCCAATTCATGGGGCAACAGGCAATGCCCAACACCTTCTCCACCTCATCCATCAACTCCAAAGGCGCCCTCCCATAGCGATCCAACTTGTTCACAAACGTGAAAACCGGAATGCCACGTAGCTTGCATACCTGAAACAGTTTTATGGTTTGAGGCTCCACGCCCTTGGCTGCATCAATCAGCATGACAGCGGCGTCCGCGGCGGACAGTGTCCTGTAGGTGTCCTCGGAAAAGTCCTGGTGCCCCGGTGTGTCCAGAAGGTTTATGGCAAAACCGCCATAGGAAAACTGCAGCACGGAAGAGGTGACGGAAATGCCGCGCTCCTTCTCCAACTCCATCCAGTCGCTGGTTGCAAACTTTTTGGCCTTGCGTGCTTTGACGCTGCCGGCCAAATGAATGGCGCCTCCCAACAACAACAACTTCTCCGTCAACGTCGTCTTCCCCGCGTCGGGGTGGCTGATGATGGCGAAAGTGCGGCGCTTGGCAATCTGTTGTTCCATTTCTAAGGAGGAGGACATGGCGCCTTGCCTGTACCCGCTTCGCACCCCTCTTTCCAGACATTACTGTCGCCGGAGGGTCTTTTTGTCCTTGAGTGGCCTAAGGGCTTAGTCGCCAGGAGGCGAAGAAGGCATGGCGGAGTCAATCAGCTCGTCAATCACCGACGTGGCATAACACCCTGGTGCCAAAACAAACGACAGCGTCAGCTGGTCCTCTTCGGCTTCAAAAGAAGCCTCCTGGAGGAGCGCCCTCAAAGGGCGGCGCGCTCCACGGGAAAGAGAGTCCACTCGCTGAAAGTCCTGGGGAGAAAGGTTTAACTCCGCAAGCGCCGCAGCCTCTTTTTCGGCCGTCTCTCCTTCGGGGAAAGTCATTTTGGGGCCATACATGGGGCCTGTGGGCGACAACTCAAACTGCTCAAACCGTACCTGGTCTTCACCCGCATTTTGGCAAACAAACTCGCCCCCGGTTTCATATTTTTTGAGCACATCCCCCTCGAGTACTTTGAAAAAAGTCCCCTCCTGGAGGCGTTGGTTTAAAAGGCGGTTAAACAAGGCGGACTGGACTGCCGAGAGGTACATTTTTTTTTGGAAAGCATTCCACCGCATGGGGCGCTCTCTCTTCAGCAAGGCAAAACCACGTCGAAGGTTGTCCTGGCCAAAACGTTGTGGCCCAAAAAAGTTGGGGAAGCCTGTTTTGAGGAGCTGCTCAAAACAGAGGACTGCTGCGCTTATGTTGCTAAGTTTACGCAGCACAACCCGAAAGCGGTTGGCTTTGAGGTGCCCTGTCCTCAATTTGTTGCGGTGGCGCTCCATAGAGAGAATGCGCAAGGCAGGGTTTGAAAATGAAGCCAAAGCACTCTCCGCTTTCGCAGGCAAACAAAGTGTTTGGCGGCATACAGCCCACTTGTCTTTGAGGCCTGCCCAGCTTGGTGAGGACTCTGGAAGCATGGCCGCTTTGGCAAGCAAGCTTGCGGCTTCCACGGTGGTGAGGTTGGTTTTTTCAATGTTGACAAAAAGGTGCTCTCCCTCGCCACAAGCTTCATAGGCGGGGATTTCGTCAACCTGAAAGTCCTCAGGAAATGTTTTGTACTGTCCGGAAGAATGAATGAGGGCGTGTGTCAGTCGGCAATTCACAAGACATCCAACGTGGAGAGAAATTCCCTCTCATGCTTAGCCAAAGCTTCACCCTTTTGGCGACTTAGAATTTCACCAAGTTTTCTGGCCCACACATGCTTTGTGAGATAAGAATGCCGTTGAAGAAGGGTTTCTCCTGCAGCCCCACGGGGCTTTGCTCACTTAAATGCGTTATGCGTCTAAAAGCCTATGTTTTGTTTCTGTGGTGCCTTGCCTTGGTTTCGTGGGCAAGCAACAACACAAAGGAGCAAGCCCACCTGCTCATAACAGAAGTCCAGCAGAAAATTCGCTCTCCTGCTTCCGCCAGCAACCGAGCGGAGGTGCTCAAAATCCAAGAGCCCATGGCCATGCTGTTGTTGGGAATGCTGCACACCCCCATGGACACGCAGACGCAATACCGTTGGGTGGAATTGTTGGCCTTGCTGTCTCAGCCTGCCTCTGCCCATTATTTTTTAAACACGCTGGAGAGCGAAGACGCTTATTTGCGCATGCTGGCCGCAACAGCGCTTGGCCAGTTGCGCGTCCAAGCAGCGCTGCCAAAGCTTTTAAAAATGTTGGAGGATGAGCGGCTGGCTTTGCGCAAAGAAGCGGCGGTGGCGTTGGGGAAACTGAAGCTAAAACAAGCCGGAAAGCCACTGGTGGCGGCGCTGCAACTTGAAGCTGAGCCGGAAGTCCGAGAGCGCATGCTGTGGGCTTTGGGCATGTTAAATGACAAAAACAACCTTCCTTCCATGCAAAGTTTTTTGACGCACTCTTCTGAAAGCACGCGCTGGGCTGCAGCCAAAGCTTTGCTTGCCATGGGAGAGTTAAGCGGCTGGAGGTGGGTGAAGCCTCGGTTGAGCTCCCCAGAAGACAGGGAATGCGCATATGCCTTGCTGAGTTTAGAGGAGGCTGTGCCAAACAAAAGCTGGAGGGCAGAAGCACTGGCCTTGCTGCACCCAATAATGAAAGAGCGCGAAGCCTCTTTGGCCGCTTCTGCCGCCCTGTTGGCTGTGCGTTGGGGAGACAACGCCGCCAAGGTGTGGCTTGAAGCAAAAGCCCAGCAAAGCCAAGACGCACAGTGGCGGATTTATGAGGAAGCCTTGGCCAAAGCGCGACAGGCTTTGGCCAACTTTCCGGAGAAACCGTTTTGAATGTGTATGGGTTGCTCAGTGTGTTGTTGGCATTGCCCTGGTGGCAAATGGATGAAGAGGTGCGCTTACAGCGTTGGAAAAACGCAACAGAGCGCCCTCTTCAGCAAAGAGTGCTTGAAATAAGCGCCGGCTTTTTGGGTACACCCTATGCCTTCTCCCCACTGGGAGAAGGAGAAGGCGTGGATGCGGACCCCCTCTTCCGCTGGGATGCTGTGGATTGTTTGACTTTTGTCGAGGAAACCCTGGCGTTGAGTTTGGCGGACACCTGGGAAGAAATGCTGCCCCTTCTCAATGACATTCGCTATGAGAAGGGGAAGCCCAGCTATGAGGCGCGAAACCACGTTATGGAAGCACAGTGGCTGCCACTCAACCTGAAGAAGGGCTATATAAAAAGCCTGGCACCCTCTTTGCCCAGCAGGCACATAAAGCAAGTGCAGACGCAATTAACCCAAGAGACTTGGAAACATGCAGAAGGCCAGTCCCTAAAGCTTCCGGTGGGGGCGCGCCCATTGGGCCGCTTCACCATGGAGATGATACCGGTAGCGCAGGCCATGCCCTTGTTTTCAAAATTGCCGGAAGGGAGTGTGGTTGTTTTCATTCGAGCAGACTCGTCCAAGCGGATTACGCGCGTTCGCCACGTGGGGTTTCTTGTGCATGGCCCCAAGGCGCCTATGCTGCGGCATGCGTCGCGCACATTCAAGAAAGTGGTGGATGAGCCGATAGAGCGCTATATTCGCCGCAACCTTGCTCATGCCAGTTGGACGATTGAAGGGGTTGCTATATATGAGCTGCAAAAGCCACCCAAGGCGAAGTCTGAAGAAAGCATGCAAAAGCCGCCTGCGGCAAAGTCCGCAGGAGGACGCTAACGTGAAGGAAGAAAAATGCTGAGGCTAAAGTTTTTTATTTTTTTTGTACTCGCGATGAGCGCTTCTTGGTTTGGCTTCTCACATGTTTTTTCAAAGTGGGCAAACCGAGCCCAGGCGGATGCAGAAGCGCTGGCTTTGCAGACTGCGCGTTCGGTTGTCGCTCAGCTGCCGGTTTCTCCCTATGCCTCGTTGGTGCACTCTCCTGCCTTGAAACAAACCTTGGCTGCCCCTTCCAGCCCTGGCACCACCCGGGGAATGCAGGAGTTGCTCAAACGCTTGCCTGAATTGTTGACAGAAGCCTTTCCCGGTTGGGGCGCAGAAGACATTGCACTCCTTATAGAGAAGCCTTCTGAAAAAACGCACTGGTTGAGAGGCCACCAATGGCGTGAAACAGCTCCCGAGGGCCATTCAAAGCAAGCCATTCAAGACGCTGCCCACCGCCGGGACGTGGTGGAAATGGGCGGTGGGTTGAAAATGTTTTTTCTCGTTGAGCCACCTGCGGGTGTGGAGAGCAACCTAAGTTTGTGGATAGGAGGGCCCGTGGTACGCTCTTGGGAAGCCAGCCTTGGCCAAGAGCTTCGACGCACCTTCGCCTTGAGTTTGGGGGTTGTTGCTTCAGGCAAGCTTGTCATGCAGGTAGGCCAACCTCACCGGCCACATGCGCTTGCTTCACTCAACACGGTTGTTTCCAACATTCAACCGGACAGTGCCGGCATGTTGAAGAGCACTCAAACACAGGGGCGGGGCCTCATTGCCATGTTTTGGGGGACTTCAAAACAGCTTGCGGCAGACCAGTCTGCTGCTCGTCAAAACCTCAACGCAGGCAAGGCGGAATTGGTGGTAGTGCTAAGCAACAAGGCCGCACAAGAAGCGCTCCTGGGTGCAGAGCAGATGGTTTTTTATGGGTGGTTGACATTTCTTCTCATGGGACTCCTGATGGGTTTTATGGCTTTTCCTGCACAGTCCAGGCTTGCCTCCAAGCAAGAGAAGCCGGTTGCAACAGCACAGGAGCCAGCGTTTGCCTTGCCTTCTTCGCCACCACCTTCGCCCTCTGTGTTTCCCCCGTCGGTAGTGGTTTCAGAGGAGCTTCAATTCCCCAAAGAGGCAAGCGCCCCCTGGGCACGAGAGGTGGTGTCCACCATGCCTTCTTCGCCGCCTTCGCCTTCTTCGTTTCCCCCGTCGGTTGTGGTTTCAGAGGAGCTTCAATTCCCGAAAGAGGTGAGCGCCCCCCAGGCAAGAGAGGTGGTGTCCACCATGCCTTCCTCGCCGCCTTCGCCCTCTGTGTTTCCCCCGTCGGTTGTGGTTTCAGAGGAGCTTCAATTCCCGAAAGAGGCAAGCGCCCCCTGGGCACGAGAGGTGGTGTCCACCATGCCTTCTTCGCCGCCTTCGCCTTCTTCGTTTCCTCCGTCGGTTGTGGTTTCAGAGGAGCTTCAATTCCTAGAAGAGGTGAGCGCCCCCAAAGCAGGAGAGAGGCTGTCAAAAATGCCTTCTTCGAGGCCTCTGTCTTTCTTGGACTCGGAGGCATTCAAAGCCTTGGAGGAAGCCAGCGCTCCCAAGGCAGGAAAACTGCCTGGGGCACTGCCAAATAAGCCGCTTGTGTCGCAACCTCAAAAAACCAAGGCGCCGCCGGCACCTGTTTTGGACTTTGTGGAAAACTCGGACTTTCAAGAGGAGCCCCTGGCCTTGGGCTTGCATGGCAAGGTTGTACAGCCCGAGGAGCTTTTGGGCATAGACTATGCACCTCATGAAAACCCGGCCGCTGTCTTTGAAGCCACCTTGCGCGAAGAGGCGGAGCGTTTTTTAGGGGCGGATTTTTTGCCGGAGCACTCTCCTCTTTCGGGAGAGGCGCTCAGTGCTTCTGCCGTGGAGGGGCCAGAAATGGCAGAATGGCGGAATGTGTTTGCTGAGTTTTTGCGTGTCAGAAAGCAATGCAACCAGGACATAGAAAGCCTCAGCTTTGAGCGTTTTAAAACCAAGCTTGAAGCCAGCAAAAACAACCTCCTGTCCAAACACCATTGCAAGACAGTGCGGTTTTTGGTGCAAATTAAGGATGGGAAGGCCGCCATTAAAGCCATCCCCGTCCGCCCTTAAACCCTGAAGGGTCTTTTCGCTCCCTGGCGAATGAAGTCTCCGGTTTCGCTCAGGTCACGCACTCAAGTGCGCTCCCTACCACCACCCTTCCGTCAGCAAGCTCCACCGGAGCTTGCTCCTCGCGAGCTCGTTGCCTTCATCCACCAGGAAACGAAAATCCTCCTTCAGGGAGCTTAACTGCCTTGGAAGTCCATGAGGAATTGCGAGGGGTCCACATACTCCCTGGGGTGCACCCTTTCTGTGGGCTCAGTCCCTGCAATAAACCACTCAAGTCGCCCAGGGACAGCCTCGCCGGCCAGAAGTCCGCTGCTTGGGTCAACCCTCTCCTGAATGACGCCTTCGGGCTCCAAAAACTCTTGCACCGGTTGGCCTTGGAGCGCCCTTTGCGCAAAGGCCAACCAAATGGGCAAAGCCGCGCGTCCGCCCGTTTCGCCGCGCCCCAAGCTTTTTCCATCATCAAACCCTACCCAGGCAACCGCCACCATTTCTGCGCTGAAACCTGCAAACCACGCATCCTTATAGTTTTGAGTGGTGCCTGTTTTGCCTGCAATGGGCCGCCTGAGTTGTTTGAGGCTTTGGGCTGTGCCCTCTTCTACAACAGCGCGCATGAGAGAAGTGGTGACGAAAGCAGCGGCTGGCGCAATGCGCTCTTCAAAGCTGGCTTTGTGCGCTTCCAGGAGTTTTCCCGTATTGTCTTTGACGGACAAAATGAGAATAGGCTCAGAGAATTGTCCATGGCTTTGCAAAGTTGCATAGGCATTGCAAAGCTCCAATGCATTCACCTCGCTGGTGCCCAGGGCAAGAGAGAAGTTGGGCTGCAAAGTGGACTGAATGCCGGCGCGCGCGGCAAACTCCACAACAGCTTCCGCACCCAAAGCCTCAATGAGGCGCACGGAGACGGTGTTTTTGGACTGGGCCAACGCTTGACGCAAAGGCATGGGGCCTGCAAAGCCGGACTTCTCATAGTTTTGGGGTTTCCAGGCATGGCCTGTCCAAGGGTCGCGAATAACTTCAGGCGCGTCGTTGACAATGGAGGCAGCCGTATAGCTTTCACTCGCAATGGCAGCCCCATAGAGAAGGGGCTTAAAAGCGCTGCCAGGCTGACGCTGGGCGCGCGTCGCACGGTTGAAGGGAGAGCGAAAATAGTCCTGGCCTCCCACCATGGCCACCACCTGGCGCGTTGGAGCGTCAATGGCAACCAAGGCCGCTTGTGCCAAGGGCCGCTGGGAGAGCAGGGCTTTCAAGTGGCCATTGGCTTGTTTCTCTCCCAGGGAAATGCGCACCAGTTGCCCTGGTTGAAGCAACTCGGACATACGTCCTGGCACCGGCCCAAGGCTGCCATCCGCATGCAAAGGCCTGGCCCATGTGGCCTCTGAGAGCTGGAGCTCGGCTTTAATGGAAACCAAGTCCACGAGGGCTTTTTGTTGAGCGTCGTTTATTTCGGTGACAAGGCCAACCACTTCCAACTCTCTCTCCAGAGGTACCACACTCAAGCGCGCAACAAGCCGCTCCTCCACCGTCTCCTGGACGAGGGCTTCTGAGTCCTCTTCTTCCGGCGGCAGGTTTTCCGGAGGCAGCGAAAGCAAAGAAGGAATGAGGTTTTCCATGTCCAGAAGCAAAAACTCCTCCGCGCGGCGCCTGCCGGACTCGCTAATGCGCTCAAGCATGAGTGGGCGAAGGGTTTGAAAGCGCTCCAAGGGAAGGTTTCCCAGGGCGCCTCGGTAGCCTTGGCGTTTGTCCAAAGCGCGCAACCCCTCCTTCACCGCCGCTTCTGCCATGGCTTGTACAGGGGCCTTCATGGCCACCTCAACACGCAACCCACCTTTGAGGACGGCTTCTTCGCCATAGCGCGCAATGAGGGTTTTGCGCACTTCGTCAGCATAATAAGGGCCAATGGGGGGCTCTGGCCGAGCGCCAAGGACCATGGGCTCCTCCATGGCTTCCTGTACGAGGGTGGGGTCCACAAAGCCTTGGCGCGCCAGTTGCTCAAGCACATAGCGCTGGCGTTTTTGGGCTTTGACGAGGTTTGTAAGAGGGTTAATGCGGTGGGGCAGTTGAGGCGTCCCTGCAAGCATCGCCGCCTGGGCCAAACTCAACTGGGCGGCGCCTTTGCCAAAATAAAAGCGTGCTGCCTCTTCAATGCCATAGCGGTTATGTCCGAAGTAGATGGTGTTGACATAGAGGTTAAGAATCTCATCCTTGGTGAGGATTTTTTCCATGCGCCAGGTGAGGATGATTTCGCGGATTTTGCGAGACAGCTTGCGCTCCTGGGAGAGGAGCAGGTTGCGGCAAGCCTGCTGGGAGATGGTGGAAGCTCCCGCAAACCATTTGCTGCCGGGCCTGAAGCTTTTGAGTGTTGCACGCAGCAAGCTCAAAAAATTGAGTCCGGGGTGCTCATAGAATTTGGCATCCTCGGCGGCCAAAAAAGAAAGGCGCACATGCTCCGGCAGTTGATGAACGTCCACCCAGGTGCGTCGCTGGGAAAAAAACTCTGCGCACAACTCTCCGCCCTGGCAATAGACTTTGGTAATTTGTGGCGGCTTATAGCCTTTGAGTGTTTCAGCGGAGGGCAACTCTCTGGAGAAATAGAAATAGCCTCCCAGGCCAACAAACGCCACCAGAAGACACAACGCTGCTAAAGTCCACAACAGGCGGCGCAGCCATTTTAGGAGTTTGGATTTCTTCAAAACACTCAAACCTTAACATTCCGCGAAGCATCAGCAAGCTTTCCTCTGCCCGCGCTCTCAGGGCAAAGCTTCTTCGGGGCAGCCTTGGTTGCTTGCAGGCCCAGGCAGCCGAGGACAAGCATCCTCTGAGTCCGGAATGCCGTCACCGTCGCTGTCAATTCCCTCAATGGCAAGGAGGTGGTTGGGCGGCCCATGGGGACAGTTGGAGCGCTCCAAGGCTTCAATTTCTTCCAAAGCTTGTTGTGCCGTTTGCAGGTGCTGTTTTGAGCGACGCAATTGCCCACGCCTTCGCTCGGCTTCTGCAAAATCCAAATGAGCCTCTGCTCGCGCAAGTTGCACCGGGGAGCACCAACCAAACCCCTGCCGTTTGAGCCCTTCCATACGTCGATGCTCATTTAAAATGTGTTGTGGCGACAATGAGACGCAAGCAAAACACATGCATACCCCAAACAAAACAGACACCCTCACCAACACAAACCTCACGGGAATTCCTCGGAAGCCTGGAGAGCATCGCTGCGCGCAGCCAAGGCCCACTGTTTGGCTTGTTTGGAGTATTCCATGGCTTGCTCATATTGCGAGCGGCCGTTTTTTTCTTTGGCCTTTTCCAAATAAAGTTGGGCCATTGTCCAAGCATAAGGCGAATGACTGGCCGCCTCTTGCTCTCCGGCCTGCCGCAGGGCCTGCTCGGCTTCCCGCATATGCAAAGAGGTTTGCAAGGGGGCACATGCCAGGCTGCCTGCCAACAACAACCCAACACCTGTGGGGTGCAAAAAAACGCGCCTTTTCTGTTTATCATTGAGCACGGGGCCAGCCATTTGCTTTAGAAACGCCCTGTGAGGACAATGCCTCCGCCGTTTGAGCCAAAGTGTGGAGCAATGCCCAGGGACTCTTCCGCTTTGGGGGGCAAGGCAAAAAACAAAACCAGCCCCGTCGCTAAAGAGGCCGCACCTGCCACGCCCACAATGAGGGCCTTCTTCTGCCTGTCCTCTTGTTGGGCGAGAATGGCTCTATAGGCAAAACCATCGCTGGAGGCACGGGTGAGGTTCTCATCTCCTCCATGTCTCCTGAGGAGCTCCTTCGCATCCGAAGCGGACTTCAAAGAATGTGCATAAATGAGGCCTCCCCCTAAGCCTAGAGCGCTTCCTGCTCCAATAAAAACCCAACTTACTGCGCGAGCGGCATTGCCTTGTGCTCGCGGACCTGGCAAGGGCAGGGGGAGCTCTCGACGCATTGGACAAATAAGCCTGCCTTGCTCATCCACAGGGCATACAATGCTTTCACTCTTCTCCAGTTTTCCTGAAACCATAAAACCCATCAACTTGTCCAAGCGCTCTTCGTCTGGGTAGCTCCCCAGCAAAATGCCTCCCTCGCGCCTCTTTTCGCCCCTATGCAAGTCAAAAAGCGCCGCTCTTATGCCTTTTTCCTTGCCAAGCATGTCCACTTTTATCAAATAGCCCGCCCCCAACTCCTTGGCCATCTGCAGCGACATGGGGAGCGCTTCTTCCTCTTGTGCCTGAATGCAAAAAGGCGTGCGCCAAGCCGTATCCCATTGCAAAGGAATCTCCAGGTGCACAGGACTTTCCACCTCCAAACCCACCATGGCTGGGTTGGAAATTTTGCCCTCTTTTTCCACAACAATGCGGTAGTGGCCCGGCAACAATTCTCGCTCCCAAGGCGTTTGGCCCAATGGCGCTCCGTTGACAAAAACCATGGCACCTTCAGGAGACGACGCCAAACTTAACGTGGCTTTCGGTCGCTTGCTCAACGCTTCTCGCAAACGCTCAAAGCCCTGGACAATGGTCGGTGGAAAAACCAGAGGATCCAACGCATGGTTGGGGTCCAACTTCAAAATCTCCATAAAAGCTTCTTCGCTTGGGCGCGTCTTCCTTTGGTTGCTCAACGCGAAACCTTTCATGGCCAAAGCTTTGGAAATAAGCTTCCAGGACTCGAGAGAAGGCGCTGCTTTTTCAAGAGCATCCAAAATCTGCTCAATGTCCTTCAAGGCGGCAACAGGGTCTCCATGAAGAATTTTAGAATGTACTGTTTCCAGGAGCTGCTGTTCCTCTTGTATGGGCTTAGGCGAGAGGTGCTTTCTTTTTTCAAAAAGGAGCGTTAGTTGAATAAGGTCCACCTCACCCTTCTTCTGGGCAACACCTGTGAGCATTTCTATGTTTTTCAAAAACGCTTCTTCCGTGCAGTTGCCTGTCCCTATCACCAATGTCTTGGGCGAAGCAAAACCCGTCGCCGCGAAAAGGGCGAATAAGACGCTTAAATATTTTCCCAAATACCTCATATCTCTTTCTAACACGCTTGCCAGGCGGTAGCATTCCACACCAAAGCTCTTCCCCGGATTCCTCATGCACCTTCTCCATAAATCCCGAAACAACTTCTTTTGCCGCACGCCTTACTAAAGCACATTATGCTGAACCCTGATACCGTCATTGGAGATCGCTATATCGTCAAACGCAAGCTTGCAGAAGGCGGGATGGCAGAAATCTACCTATGTACTGCCATGGGTCCAGAGGGTTTCGAAAAAGAAGTCGTCATTAAGCGCATTCGAAGCTTCTGGAGCGATGATGACATGTTTATCCAAATGTTCATCGCAGAAGCACGCCTGGCTTCGCGGCTTAACCATGCGAATATTGTTCAAATTTTCCATTTTGACAAACACGAAGACACCTATTACCTGGCCATGGAATATGTCAACGGGCCCTCTTTGCGTGACTTTTTGAGAAAAACCAAAGAGAAAACCAAGCCTTTGCCCATTTTGTTGGCCTGCGACATTGCTGCCAACATCGCCCGCGGCCTGCACTATGCGCACAACCGCAACATTGTCCACAGGGATGTGAGCCCTCACAACATTCTCTTGTCTTTCGACGGCGGCATTAAACTGGCGGATTTTGGCATTGCCAAAACAAGTACACAACATACTTCGCCGGGGGTACTCAAAGGCAAATTTGCCTACATGTCTCCAGAGCAAGCGCGCGGGGAGGCGGTGGATGCGCGTACAGACATTTTTGCTTTGGGCATTGTCCTGTGGGAGGCCTTAACGCGCTCGCGCCTGTTTGAGTATGACAGCTATGTGAATGCCATTCAGGCACTCCAGGAGAACCTGATTGTTCAGCCCTCCCGTTTTAACCCTGAAGTGCCCGAGCCGCTTGACCATATTGTCCTCAAAGCCTTGAACCGAAGCCCTGCAGAGCGCTACCAATCCGCACAAGAATTTGAACGCGCCCTCATCAACTTCATTCTCAGCCATGCGCGCTCTGCGGATGACACCCACTTAAGCCATTTTCTTCAAACGGTTTATGGGGATGTGACTGCGACGCCTCCCGAGAAGAAAGAGCCTTCGGTGCGTACCCATACACCGTCGTCTCGGCCTTCTTCACCTTCCGGTCCTCGGCCTTCTTCGCCTTCTGCGCCTTCCGGTCCTCGGCTTTCTGCGCCTTCCGGGCTTTCTCGGCCTTCTTTGCCTTCTGCACCTTCCGGACTTTCTCGGCCTTCTTTGCCTTCTTTGCCTCCTGCACCCTCCGGGCCTTCTCGGCCTTCTTTGCCCAAATTGCCTTCGGCCCCTCCCGTTGTAACCAAACAAGAGTTTGCTCCACAGCCAGAGCCGCTGGCTCCACCCAAGCCACCCAAAAGCTTCACCAACTTTCTGCGAAACCCTGTGGCCATTGGCCTTGCCCTGGTCGTCGGCGCAGGTGTTGGGGTTTATGGTACGCTTTACTTTAGCTCCACAGGCCAGCCCGGCCAGGGGCTTCCGAAGCCGGTTGAGCCGCCGCCAGTTGAACCGAAGCCTGCTGAGCTGCCGCCGGTCGAGCCAAAGCCTGTTGAGCTGCCGCCTGTTGAGCCGAAGCCTGTTGAGCTACCGCCGGTTGAGCCGAAGCCTGCTGAGCTGCCGCCTGTTGAGCCGAAGCCTGTTGAGCTGCCGCCTGTTGAGCCGAAGCCTGTTGAGCCGCCGCCGGTCGAGCCGAAGCCTGTCGAGCCGCCACCTCCACCGCTTGCGAGAATAACCATTGATGCACGTCCTTGGGCCATCGTCACCATTAACCATGGCAAGCCCATGGAAGTGGCAGGCAGAAAAACATTCCGCCTTCCTGCGGGAACTCATAAAATTAAATTTTCGTTCCCCGAAAAAGAAGAAGAGCGCACCCTTCGCATCAAAAACTCGGACGACCATCAAACCATTAAATTCAACGCTGCATCCCCTTGAGTGCTAACGCAGGCGCAAAGACCATTCAGAGAATGCATCTAGCGGGTGATGCCGCGCTTGCTGCCGGAAATAAAGTGGATGAAGTCCTCTATTTCAGCATGCCCCTGGTAGGTGGCTTCCAAGCGCGCCAGCGCATCGCTCAAATTCAACTGGGAGCGAAAGAGGATGCGGTAGGCTTCCTTAATGCGCTCTTGCTGCTCCGGAGAAAAACCGTGACGCGTCAAGCCTACTTTGTTGAGCCCTGCCAACTCCGCCCTATCTCCTTGCGCAATGCAATAGGGAGGCACATCCATCGTCACCATGGAGCCGCCTGCAATGAAGGCATGCTTGCCAATGCGTGTAAATTGGTGCACAGCGGAAAGGCCACCCATAATGACACAATCCCCTATGTTCACATGCCCCGCCAAGTTGACGGCATTGGCCAAAATGCAGCCGTTTCCAAGGGTGCAGTCATGCGCCACATGGGAATAAGCCATCACCAAATTGCCATCCCCCAGTTGGGTGAGGCCTCCGCCTCCTTCGGTTCCAATGTGCAGCGTGGCATACTCCCGAATAATGTTTCGGTTGCCTATCACCAACCGCGTTTGCTCTCCGGCATACTTCAAGTCCTGCGGCACCTCTCCCACCGAGGCGAATTGGAAAACCTGGTTTTCTTCTCCCATCTCGGTGTTCTGCGCCACCACCACATGCGGCCCAATGCGGTTTTTGGCACCTATGCGGACGCGAGGGCCGATGATGGAATAGGGGCCTATCTCCGCACTGGGGTGCACCTCGGCTTCTGGGTGAACAACCGCCGTCGGGTGAATGCTCATCGCAACGCCCCTGTCTCCTTGCGTTTGAGTGTGGCCATAAACTCTGCCTCGGCGACGACATGGCCGTCTACGGTGGCTTCTCCTTTGTTCTTCCAAACAGAGCCTTTGTGACGCAACACATTGACAGAAAGCAGCAACTTGTCGCCGGGGACCACAGGCTTTCGGAATTTTGCCTGGTCAATTGCCATCAAATAAGAAACATTTTCCAATGGAGAAAGCTCCGTCGTCTTATAGGCCAAAATGGCGCAAGCTTGCGCCAGGGCTTCTAATATCAATACCCCAGGCATAACGGGGTGGTCTGGAAAATGCCCTCCAAAAAACGGCTCATTGAAGGTGACGTTTTTGAAGGCCACCAGGCTTTTGCCTGACTCAAATGACTCCACGCGGTCTATCAACAAAAAAGGATAGCGGTGAGGAAGAAGCCTTTGGATTTCACAAATGTCCATGCTCACGGGGGTTCCTTTTTCTCGAGTTTTTCTAAGCGCTGCTTCAAACGGTTCACTTCTTTTAAAAGCTCAGGCAGCTTATGGGCAGACACCGCAAACCTCAACCAGTCCGGGTGCCGAATGGCATTGAAGCCGGAAACCAGGGCTCCATCTTCCACGTCTCTGCCAATGCCTGTCTGGGCTGTTGCCGTCACGCGGTTTCCAATCGTCAGGTGGTCAGCAATTCCCACCTGCCCTGCCAAAACGACGCCTGCCCCTATCGTCACAGAGCCGGCAATGCCTACCTGGCCACAAACAAGCCCCAGAGGGCCTATGCGTACGTTGTGGCCTATTTGGACAAGGTTGTCTATCTTCGTCCCCTGCCCTATCACCGTTTCGCCACTGGTCGCTCTGTCAATGCAACTGCCGGCACCTATTTCAACATCATCCTCAATGCGTACAATGCCCACCTGAGGGACTTTGACGTGCCTCTTCTGCTTCACGTCAAAAACATAGCCAAAACCGTCCGCACCCACCACGGCCCCTGCGTGAAGGGTTACCCGGTTGCCCAACAACACTCTCTCCATCAACACCACATTGGGATAGAGCCAGCACTCCTCGCCAAGCTGGGCGCCTTCGCCAACAAAAACCCCGGGAAATAAAACAGAGCGCGCACCCACCACAGCCCCTTTGTCGACAACAACGTTGGCCATAATGCATGCACTGGGGTGTACGTGTGCTTCAGGGTGTACACGTGCCATGGCGTCTATGCCGGCAGGCCACTGCGCGCGCGGGAAAAACCAACCCGCCACTTGCGCAAAGGCCAGCGCCGGGTTGTCAACGCGTATCCAATTCATGCCCTCCACACACGGTGCATCCTTCCGGGCCAACACAGCAAGCGCACGTGTGCTCAGCAATGCTTTTTTGTAGCGAGGGTCTGCAAAATAGGAAAGCTGCGTCTTGTCTGCAAACTCCAGGCTGGCAACACCTGTCAGCTGGGCCTGAGAATCTCCCTCAACTTCTCCTTCAAGGAATTGAGCGACTTCTCCCAGTGTTTTTGTCAAAGCATTCATTTTGCAGGCGGGGAGGACTTGGCGGGAGCTTTGGCAGGTGCCTTGGCAGGCGGCGGGGCCGCGGAAGCTTTGTGCCTCTCGTTATAAGTGCGTACCACCTCATTGGTATAGTCAATGCTTTGGGCGGCCCACACCAACCCGGAATTGGTTTTCTCAAACATCATCGTCAGGCCTTCTCGTTGAGCGATGGCTTCCACAATGGGGTCCATCTTCTCAAAAATATCTCTCAGTGCCGTCTGCTCTATTTGAGCCATCTCCTCTTGCATCCTCTGGGCTTTTTGAAAAAATGCAGCGGCATTGTTTTGCAACTCCATCATCCTCTGGCCGCGAGCAGCCTCACTCATCATCGCAGCTTGCTTTTGGAAAGTGTCCTGCTCGTTTTTGAGTCTGTTTTCTTCCGCCTCCAGCTCTTTCTTGCGCTTGTCCATTTCCTTCTCCAGCCTCTGTCGCGCTTGCTGGCCTTCTGTCACTTCGCGCAACGCACGCTGCAAATCCACATAGCCAAGCTTCACCTGAGCCAAGGCAGGCAACGAAAGCAGGAGACTCAACAATAAAACCTTTTTCATCAACATAACTCCTTCAAGCTTAAAACCCTGACGGCGGTTTGGGGGGCACCCTTAAAATTAAAACAGCCTTAGTACAAGCAAGCTCACCCGTCTTGGTTTAATTTCAACCTCATGCTCGCTGCTTCTGCGGGGCGTTTGGACTTTTGCCACATGTTTTCCGGAGGTTAAACGCACTCTCGCCACCTGAAATTCCGCTGGCAAACTCCCCCAGGAGCGCGTGTCCGCTTCCTGCGTCGAAGCCAAAACCAAAAAAGTCAAAAGCCCCAACGCAGGGCTGTCCGTTGCCGCCCCTACGGCTGCGGCAACACCTCCTTTCACCAGCAAAGCCGCTGCGGACTTTGCCACCAACCTGTCCACGCGCTCCCTCAAATGAATGCGCGCCACCTCGTCCAGAGAAGTCACCACTGTTGCAGAAACTTTCTGCGCGCCTACCTCAAGGCTGGCTTTGGGGTAGGCCTTCTTCCGCTGGGGGTAAACGGGAACAACCAACACGGAGTTTTGTGCATTCCGCTGGCTGCTTTGTTTTTCGACAATAAGCCCCATTTCCACCAGCACCACCAATTGGCCTTCCGAGGGAGAAAGCGGCCCATGCGGAAGCGAGGGGTAGCGGAGAAGCAAGGCTGCATACTCATCCTCCCGCCCCGTCTCTTTGGCCAAACGCAAGGCGGGCTCCGCCGCTTGCCCCAAATGTTGCAAGTTGGCCGCTTGGATGTAGTCAATGGCTGCCGAGTCCACATTTCCGGCATTCTCATACAGAATGCCGCTCACATAACGGGCAATGGCCAACTGCTGGTAGGGCTTTTTGTCCTCCGCCACCATTTTGCGAAGCTTCTGGTTGACGCGACGCATTTCAACCAAGGCCCCCTCTTCGTCTCCTGCTTCGGCATAGTTGAGCCCTTGCATGACGGAAAACATCAGCTTCTCAAAGTCCTCCGTTGGGTAGGTTTTGGTGCCCTCGTTTGACAAGAGGGCGGCCGCCTCCTCTGAAATGGAAGCGGCCTCCAAGGCTTCACTGAGTTTTTCCGCCCGGGCCAAAAGCTGGTTGCTCTCCTCAAAGCGCTTGGCCACCCGGAGGAAGGTGCCCCTGTCCAGCAAAAACAGGACTTTGTCCTTCCCCGAAGGCCCCTTGGGGAAGGCTTTGTCCAACAACTCAACAGCTTTTTGAGGCTGGTGTTGCACCAAGGCTTCCCGCGCACCGGCTGTCTTCGTCATGTAGGTGTTGGCACAACCCAACCCGGTGGCGCAACACACAAAGAGCAGACAGAGGGCGGCTGTTTGGCGCGCGGACATGGGGGTTGGCTACCAGCGGACCCTTCTCTTCTCAAACTTCTTGCGCAACTCTTTCTCGTCCGTCCATTCAACAATGCCGGAGCGGAGGTTATGCAGCTTGGTGGTCATTTTATAATAAACCATTTTGTCGCGGCCCACTTCCTGGACAATGGAGCTGATTTCGCCCGTCATGAGGTAGTCTGAGGAGGCCTGCTGCCCCGGCCCTTTGGCTGCCTCCGCGGCGACATAGCCTGATTGTTGGTACTCATATTCCTCGGCAATTTCCTGGCGGGCTGCTTTGTCCTGGAAAGCAAACTTTCCTGTCTGCGCAAGGTTGACTTGGATTTTGTCTGCCAAAGAGCGCATATCAATGTGCTCGGAAGTGCTGTTTTTAAAGTTGCCAAGGACAACAATGGGGCGCCCTTGAATGCCTTTGAAATATTCCGTCTCGGCCAAAGAATTGACCATCTTCTTGGCAATCAACTGCAAGTCATTCTCGTTGAAATGGTCCGAAAGCATTTCAATGGTGTTGGGGTCTGCATAGGCGCCTTGGGTGAATGCACGCGGCCCTCCACACCCCGCCATGAGGACAGCCACGAGGACAACCATGGGGACACCCAAACCACTTCTTCTTTTTTTGTCGAGCATATCTCTTCCTCGTTCCACCTAGTTCCACTCGCACTGAAAGCGGCTGTCCATCAAACGCCACTGGTGTGCCAGCGCAGCATCTTGCCTATAGGCGATGGTTAACTGACAAACACTCTGCAATGAGGTGCGAGGGTAGTCAAAGCCATAGGTTTTGGCTTCTTTCTTCTCTTTCTCCGAAAGCTGCCCCGGGTGGCTCAGCGAGGGGTTGGCACTGGAAACCACGAGGACTTGTCTGGGGCCATAGGTTTTGAGCGGCACGGAGCCACCCAAGCGGATCCGTCGGACTTTCCGCTCTATCATCAAATCGCTTCTGTCGACTTCTTCCTCGTGCACAAAACGTCTGCCCAGCAACTCGTTCATGTCGGCCCTGAAAACCCGGGTCAGCTCCCCGTCTTCTATAAAAAAATAAAGGTAGGCTTTTCGAGCTTCCCGGCTGTTTCCGGCAAAGTCTATGTTCACCAAAAAGTGAAGCGCTCGGTTGGGCTTTAGGGCATGCAAAGAAACGGCTTGCAAAATGTCTTCAGGGACTTTGGCTTTTTTCAGCCGAATCAACCCCTCGGCGCTCGCATCACAGGCGCAGCGGCGCTCTTCAATCATTTTCACAACCATGGGAGAAGAGAATTTTGCCTCCACCAAATCCATCACCTCCTGGTCTGTCAACGGAAGCTGGGAGGAGCGCTCATATATTTTTGGCAAGTCCTGGACATTCCATTGCACAAGGTGAATGGTTTCTGTTTTCCCCGAAGGAAACGGCGAGGAAAGAGGCCCGGCCAAAACCGGCAAGGCCAACAAGGCAAAGAGGGCTGCCAACCATGTCTTCCACGGTTTCATCAGAAGCGCCACCCCAGTTGAAGGCCAATGCGCACCTGGGAAAACTTGAGGCCATCAACCACGGGGATGTCCCAGGCTCCCAGAAGGCCAATAATAAAACGCTGCGCCACCAGCATGTCCATCCCCAACTCCGGAGAGAGGGCAAACTGGGTTCTGGTGTCATGCGCCATGCCCGCCTTAAGGCCAATGGTAAAACTGACAGGCCAGGTGTCCGTTCGAAAACTCGGCCCTATTAAAACCATCACCCGCTCTGTGTTGAAGGCATAATTGGCCTGCAAACTTAAGGAGGACCAGTCGGTCATCCAATAGGAGAGTGACCCTCCCACATAGGGGGCACTTCTCTTGTCTGCGGAGCTCATCGCAAAGTTGGCGCCTCCATCCACCGCCAGGGAAAACCGCCCCACCGTCGGCGCCGTATAGCTTCCATGGCCAACTTCGGAGCCCTCGGGGCCATCCGTTCTGCCTCCCTGTCTTTGGGCAAAACTCTCTGCCGCTCCCAAAACTCCCAGCAGGGCCACCACACCGAAGAGATGTCTGTTCATCGTCTGCTCCCAATCTTTTCTTATGGACGCTCGCTGTTGCTTTTTATCTGAAACTGCCTGCGTTTGAATATATTTTTGTGGTTGAACGGCCAAGGCCCCTCATTCTATGTGGAGTTTTGATGCTATGGATTTTTGCTACATGCCTCCTTGCGGGAACCCACACCTCGGTCGCCGCTGTGGAGGTGGAGCCTTCTGCCTCCCATGCCCCTCAGGAAAAAAACGCCCACGCGCTTTTGCGCGAAACCCTTTCTCAACTGGGCTATTCAAACGCCGTACGCTGGCAGCTGAAGTCCAACCTGGCCCAATGGGAAAACGAAGGAGAAGCCCTCGCCTTTCTCCTTCCGCCGGTTGCAGACATTCACACCTTGGACCTTGCACACCTCCAGGGACGCTATGACATTCCCTTGGAAATGCACCCCTTGGTGGCCCATTATGTACAGTTTTTCCAGGGGGCAGGGCGCACATGGTTTGTGCGGTGGGTGGGGCGCTCTACGCGTTATGTGCCGGTGATGCGGCCCATTTTAGAAAAGGCCCAGCTGCCCAAGGACACCGTCTATTTGGCGATGATTGAGAGCGGCTTTTCTCCCTATGCCTATTCCTGGGCGCATGCTGCTGGCCCCTGGCAGTTTATTCCCTCGACGGGGGCCCACTATGGCCTGAAGCAGAATTTTTGGGTGGATGAGCGCAGGGACCCCATCAAGTCCACGGAGGCGGCAGCGCGCTATTTGGCGGAGCTCTATCGCAAAAAGGGGGACTGGTTTCTCGCATGGGCTGGCTATAATGCTGGCGAAACCCGTGTACGGCGCGTCATGGAGCGCCACCCCTCCGCGGACTTTTGGGAGCTTTCTGAGGCCAGCAACCTGGCCACGGAAACCAAACACTATGTACCCAAACTCATTGCCGCCGCACTCATGGCCAAACACCCCGAGGCCTTTGGCTTTGGACGCGAGGAAATTGCCTACCAGGCCCCCTTGGAGTTTGACGAAGTCCTCTTGGACACGGCCACGGACTTAAACCTCGTTGCCAAACTCATTGACTGCCCAGTCGAGCTCCTCCTGGAGTTTAACCCGGAGCTTCTCCACAGCTATACGCCGCCGGCCTCCGCCTCGCAGCCTTATGCCCTTCGCCTCCCTCGGGGAAGCCAAGCCTCCTTTGAAGAGGCTTATGCCTCCCTCTCCGCTCAGGAAAAGTCCGCCGCCCGGCCTTACCTCGTCCGCCAGGGCGACACTTTGAGAAAAATTGCCGCCAACGCAAAGCTGCCTTTGGAAGCCCTCGCCGAGTTTAACCAGCTGGGCCTTCACAACCCTGTGCGTGTTGGCCAAACGCTGCTGCTGCCCAATGCCAGCTTGTTTGCCAACCCGCGCCAGCATGCTTCCAGGCCCTCGGGCAGGCCTCCTGTCGTCTACCGCGTCCGCCCGGGGGATTCGCTCTGGTCCATCTCCCGAAAATTTGGGGTAGAGTTAAAAAACCTCCAAAGTTGGAACCGCACGGTGCTTGGCAAACACAAAACCTTGCAGCCAGGCATGCCGTTGAATGTATGGCCGGCCCCCAAACAACACTCCAAGCACTGAAGCTTGGAATGCCCAGGCTTCTGGCGAAGGCGTGACGAGCGCGCCTGCCGTATGCTACGTTGCTTGGTATATTCCGCAATATTTGGAGAGTCGGCATGAGCATGAGGAGAGCTATGAGGATACGCACCGTCAGCCGTAGGGGCGTCGCGCTGGTGGTGTCTGCCGTCGCCCTGTTTCTGGGGTGCAACCAGCTGGAGGAGGTGCAACCCGCACCCGGGGAGACACAAACAGCACCGGGGGACACGCAAATGCCACCGGAGGAGACGCTGAAACTGGACATTCAGGCAACTTCAGGGGACGCCTTCACATTCCTCCTGAAAGAGGGCCTCCCGGTGCCATGCAACCTGCCGGAGGGCGATGCGGCCGGTTATGTGATGCCTCCGCTTGCAGAGCTCCAAGCATTGCTTGGTAACACTCAAGACAAATTTATCGTCCTGCTCCACCAGGAGATTGACAATGAGGCTTTCCCTATGCCTATTAACGAGGGACGCGACCCCAACGCCTCGCCAGAAAGCCCCGCCTATCTGGCCAGGGCCCAAGCCGTGGCCCACGCCCAGCTGTGCGCCGTAGCGGCAACCGAAGCGGCTGGTGGCGTTTACCTCCACAGCTTCCTGCTGATGAATGCTTTTGTCGCCTCCCTCACGGCTGAGCAGGCCTACCAGCTGAGCCTGCACCCCCATGTGCGGCTTGTTGAGTACTCTCAAAGCAGTGCGCCGCCTCCGGTGCCCCCACTGCCCTGCGGCGCCGCTTCCGCGGAATTTAACTGCGGGGCGTGGCTATAAGCCACCAGGCCCTTCAGCTTTCGCCCAGCAGAAGCTGCAAGTTTTGGATGCGTGTTGCCAGCTGGCTTCTGTCCATGTCGGCGTAGGCGGGAGGCAGCAGGCTTTTCCGGGTGCACTCTTGCACAGCGACGAGGTTTTGCAGCTCCATCTCCAAGGGGTAGGAGGGGGGAATAAAGTCCTCCAGCACAGAAAGCAAGTCCGCCTTGCTGACTTTGGCTCGGCCTTCCATGGCCGCCAAAAATTGAGAGCGCACCAACAAGGCCTCAATGTCAGCACCGCTGAAGGTTTTGTCCACGCAAAGCTGTGCAAAATTTTCAACCTCTATGTCCAGCTTCAGCTTCTTGCACATGGCCGCGTAGAGAGCGTTTTTCTCCTGGGCCGTCTGCGGGTGAAATAAAGCGAGGTGCTCCTCGGCACGCCCCTGGCGCTTTAAGTCAATGGGCAGTTTGTCCGGGCGGCATGTCAGCAGAAACCAAATAATTTTTCCCCGGTATTGGGTGTCCCCCATAAACGAAGCCATGGAAGCAAAAACGCGGCTGGAGGTGCCGGAGTCTCCCGAAGCGTCTCGGTTGCCCAAAAACGCATCCGCCTCGTCCACCACAACGGCCACTGGCCAAAGCGCCTTTAACACCGCAAAAATGCGCTCGAGGTTCCCCTCTGTCACCCCTTGCCACTGGCTTCGGAAATTTAAAAACTTCACGCAGGGTATCCCCACCTCTCCGGCGAAGCAGGTTACCATAAATGTTTTTCCGGTGCCGACGGGGCCGGCCACCAAATAGCCCATGGGCAATACCCCTGTCAGCCCCTTCCTCAAGGCATTCGCTGTCCCCTGCAGCATGGCCTTCGCCGCTTCATGCCCCGCCACCGCACTCAAACCAAACGCAGGCTCCACAAACTCCAAAAGGCCCTGGCACTGCGCTGCAATGGCCTCCTTCTTCGCCTCCTTGAGGGCCGCCAAAGAAATTTTCTGGGAGCGGTTTTCAAAGAGGCTAAACAAGCGCTCCAAATGCAGGCAGGAGAGGCCGGAGGTGAGTTTCACAAAAGCCTCCAGCCCCACCTCGGCCAGAGAAGTCATTTTTCGGCCCGCCAATTTGTGCTGTACAAAATGACGCCTCTGCACTTCGTCAGGCAGTAACAACTCCACCGTCGTCACATAGGGGTTTTTTACCAGGCGCGCAGAAATGTCCGCCAGGCTTTCGCTTACCAATACAATGGACACGTCCGCCGCCAAAAATTGCGGGTCTGCCGCCCAGCGCAGCAAAGTTACCAGCAAAAACCTGTCCTCGGCGGACAAGGAGGCCCCTTCCGCAGCCGGCACCAGCGTTTCGGCAAAGTCAATGACAAGCGCGACGGACTTGCGCTCGCCTATGCGCAAACGCAAAAAAGTTTCCAGCACCTGAAAAGCTTTGCCGGGCTCCTTGGGGAGGGCATTCGCAAACTGCGTGCCGTGGACAGCGTCATAGCCGGCCATGGTTTTGGAAACGTCCATGAGGGACTTGCCGTCCAAAGCACGTATGCCCGAGGAGCGGTTATAGGAGAGAATATGGTCCCTGCCCGCAAACAACTCCTGCGCTAAAAATGCACTCAACGGGCCATAGCTGCGCTGGGCGTCTGTGCCCAGGGGGTGCAAGTCCCTCACGGCTCCATGCAAGAGGAAGGTGCAGACGGTTCGACTGAAATAGGCGCGGGCCAACTTTTGGGCCCATGCGGGAAAGCCTTCCAGCGACTTTTCTTCAACCATTGAAAAACCCTCTGCTCAAACAACAGCCCCCTGCGAGGAGTGCTGCCGTTTCACCTTGTGCTAAGGCCCTGGCGCCACCTTCTCCTCCGGGGGTGGTTTCTGTTTTTGCAAGACTTGCCCAAGCCGCACATAGCGCTGCCGGCCTTTGGGGACAACCACCTCCACCACCAGAGGCTCATACCCCTCGGCAGACATGGAAATGCGTGCCTTGCCGGAGGGCGCTGGGAGAAGGCGTGGCCATTTTTGAAAGGGGCCCCCGTCTTTGTCCAGCACCTCTTTGCCATTCATGGACAGGTGTACTTTTCTTCCTGCCAACTCTTCTGGCACTTCCACCAAAACATTGCCCATGGACGTCGGCCACAACAAGACGACAGCCACCACCAGAAAGGCCACGAGGCATGCCATCCACGCCCAGAAATATTTCCTCAACATGGCGGTGAAGGGTTGCTCCCTTTCTTCTTTGGGAAATGCCTCTTTGGAGACGGCCCTCTCGTAGGGAGGTTTGGAGCGTGCCAACACAGAAGAAGCACTCGGCATCTGCGCCAACTCCGGAGGCTTTGAAGGGACAACTCCCGGCACCGCAGGGTGCCTGTTCCTTCCATGCGGCGTCTCTTCCAGCGCAGGAAAGGCTGTGGGTGTCAACGCAAGCTCATCCACAACTTCTTCCTGCGCCGGGTTTAAACTCGGCGAAGGTGCAGACGCCGCACCCAACAAAACGGCAGGGGTGCTGACAAGAAGGGTTGAGTCAATGTCTGGAGCTTCTTCCTGGGCAGCTTGCTCGCTGAGGGAAACTTCCTCCTCCGTTGAAATGGTAAGCTTGGGGTAGCTGTCGCTGGGCACACTGGAGACAGGGACAGCCAAGCACTCCTGGAGGTATATTTTTTCCTCTGCATAGGGTTGTGCAAAGGAGACTTGCAGGTACTCGGCGAGGTTCCGGCGATCAAAAGTCTCCTCCAAGCCATAGAGGAAGTGCCACAAGTCCTCGCCCACCTCGCTGGCATATTGGTAGCGCTCCTCCACGTCCCTCGCGAGGGACTTCATCACTATCTTCTCCAATGTGGGAGGAATGTCTTTGTTGAGCGTCGTCGGCAACGCAATATCCGCTTTCCGCACTTTCTCCAGCACTGAAAAATCTGTCCTCCCCGAAAACAAGCGCTTGCCTGTCAGCAACTCATAGAGGCAAATGCCAATTCCAAAAATATCCGAGCGCCTGTCTACTTTTTCGGGCGGACCGCTGATTTGCTCGGGACTCATATAGGAAAATTTTCCTTTGAGTGTGCCCGCCGCTGTTTGGGTGCTCCGGTTGGCGGCCCTGGCAATGCCAAAGTCGATGATTTTGACATCACCATCAAAGCTGACGAGGATGTTTTGCAAAGAGACGTCGCGGTGGACAATGTGCAGCTCTTTGCCTTGTGGGTCTTTGCGGCGGTGTGCATAATTCAAACCGTCGCAGCAGCATGCCATGACATAGCACGCAACCGGAATGGGCAGCGGCGTTCCGTTACACCAATCAAACAATGCACGCAGGTCCCTGCCATGCACATATTCCATGGCAATGTAATAGTCCGAGTCCTGGCCAAGCTCATAAATTTTGCAAATGTTGGGGTGGTTGAGTTGGACGGTGATTTTGGCCTCATCAATAAACATGGAGATGAAGTCAGCATCTTCCGCGACGTGCGGCAAAATGCGCTTGATGGCAACCAGGCGCTCCATGTCGCCAAAGGGCATTTTCCCCAGCCATACGGCGGCCATGCCACCACTTTTGATGTGGTTAAGAAGGGTGTACTTCTGCCCAAACGGAGTGGGTTTAATATTGTATGAGCCTGTCACAAAAAACCTAAGGGGTTAGCTGAATAAATACTCTTCTGTGTTCCAACACAACAGTTCTTTAGAAACTCTTCACCCGCTCTGAACAGTTTGCGCCTTCCCTAACGGCCTGCCAAAACCGCCGCCGGGTCCATGTTCCTTAAACGCCTGCGAGGAGCCCAAACACTGAATAAAGCTGCCAATAATGCACCGGCAAGCCCCAGCAGACACCCTTCCATGGGAAGCACAAAAAAACTGTGCGGCAACAAGGGCATGGTGCCAAGCACATGAGACAAGGCCATATTCAGCACATACCCGCCGCCCTTGGCAGCGGCTATGCCCAAACCCGCCCCCACCAAAGCCAGCACAAAAGCCTCTGTGGTGACGGTCCATGCCAGTTGCGCAGGTGTCGCCCCCACCGCACGAAAAATGGCAAACTCGCTTTCACGCATGCGCAAGGAATGTGACAAGCCCTGGGCAATGTTGAGGGTGGCCAGCACACCAATTAAAATGGACAACAAGGACAAGCTCCCGGTTGTGGCCCATATGGCAAGCCCCAGCTGTTTCACCCATGGGCGCTCCCCGTCGTCTACCTCAAAGCCCATCTGCTCCAACTGCGAAATGACTTTCGGCAAATGCGCGCTGTCTTCCACCTCTATCACTACGGAGGAATATTGCTCTGCTTCTTGCCCCAAAGCGCGGTTTAGGCGCTTTGCGGACTCCAATGGAATGGAAATGCCTGCCAAAAAAGCCTTGGGGGAAAAGCCCGCTACAAAAAACTCCTGCTCCAGCGTTTCACCCATGTTGCGCGCAAAAAAACTCCGGTTGAAAAAAACCTCAAAACCGAAACCTTTCAACATCTCCCCCTTCATGAGCGGCAACCCATTTTTGGGAGCAAAGTGCTTGTTATATATCTCAATCAAATGCGAGTTGAGCACCACCGGTACCGCACCTTCGTCTTCAACCAACAACTCTCCCGGAATGTCTGCCGCTAACAAGGCCGGCTCCACACCTATGGCCACCACCTCCAGCCCCATGTTGACGCGTATGTTTAAAACCTTCTCTATCCGCGTCACGCCGGGAGCGCGCACCTCCATTTTTCGGTAGAGGGCTTTTATATGCTCAAGCTTTTGGAATGTGGCACAAGCGGCCTCATCCAATGTCTTGTGCTCTGCCTCCCCCACTGTCCACTTGGGCGTTCGCACTTCAAACCGCTTGGCCTCCACAGGAAACAACTGTTGGATGAAGGTGGTTATTCCCCAACCAACCCCCAGGAAAAACAACAAGGAGCCTACGGCCAAAGCAATGCCAAAAACCGAGGAGCATGCCAAGGAAGCATCCCTCTTCAGCGACAGGCGCAACAATTTTTGCAAAGCCCAAAACTTCATTGCAGGCACCCTTGCTCCAAAATGAGGTGGCGCTTGGCCGCCTTCAACAACAAAGGCTCATGCGTCGCAACCACCACCGTGAGGCCTTCGGCATGTAGACGCGAAAGCAAGTCCGCAATGCTTTGCGTGGTGTGTGCGTCCAAATTGCCTGTGGGCTCGTCACACAACAAAAGACGTGCGCCTGAAAACAATGCGCGCGCAATGGCGACGCGCTGGCGCTCGCCTCCTGAAAGCTGCGCAGGTGTGGACTTGGCCTTGTCATGCAAACCCACAGCCTCCAGCATTCGCAAAGCCTTGGGCAATATTTCTTTTTGAGAAGCCCCGGAAAACAAGGCGGGCAAGGCAACGTTTTCTTCGGCGGACCATCCTTGAATGAGGTGGAAACTTTGGAATACGCTGGCGACGGTTTCTGCTCTAAATTTGGCCAACGCTTTGGCAGAGAGTTTTGAGAGCATGGCCCCTCCTACGTGGACTTCGCCTTCATAGCACAAATCCAAACCACCCAGAATGTTCAGCAGCGTCGTCTTCCCGCTGCCGGACTTGCCTGTCAGCGCGACAAACTCTCCTTCGGAAATGTCCAAACTCGAAATGGACAGCGCATGCTTGGCATTCGCATGCGCCTTCTCAAATATTTTTCTGAGGTTTCGGACACAAATCACCGAAAGTCCGCCTCCTCAAAATGCTCCATCGTCAACTGAGCATGGTCCTCTTCTGCACGCAGCCCCAACACAATATATTCTGCTTTCTCCGGGAAGTCCCCCAGCCAAAAGCGAGCCATCGGCAACTTCATCAATGCATTGAGGTGAATGGCAACCGCCATTGGGTAGCGCGTCATCTCCTGCATGAGGGTTTTTTGCAAAAGCCCAGCGTCGCGCTCATAGCTATGCAAACTGTCTGCAATGCGCGCTTTGTTTTTTCCCGAAGCATGCGCCCACAGCTTCTGCCTTCCTGAGTGCGCTTCCCAAATTGGCAAGCCCCTATGGGGTTGTGTGGCTTCCACTGCCTCTTCAGCCATCAACGGGACAAAGGCCTCCAATGCTTGCTTTAAGCTGCTTTCTTCCTTCAGCACAGCATCCAAGCTCCAGCGGAATGCTTCACTCTCTCCTGCTTTTTGAATTCTGCCTCTCAGCAATAGGGGAAACTCGAGGTGCTGCTTCAATGTGCTCCACCTTTGAAACTCCTCGTCCCAGGAAACGAAGGGGAGCTTGAAAAGCTGCTCCGCCCACTCCCAGGTGACGGAAGACCAGATTCCAAACATGACATCGCCCAAGCTTTGAGTCCATTGCCCGGACTCAAAGGACACCGTCTGCATTTTGGGCAACAAAGGCTTCTCCCCCTGGCGCCATGTTATGTCCAGCACCACCTTTGCCCTGGGTTGCGTTGTCACTGCCGCCCCTATCCACTCCACCTCTTCTGTCTTCTCCTTGTCCAGCTGAAACCATACAGACGCAACGCGGTTTGCAGGAAGCCTTGAGTTGATTTTGAGCAAAACCTCGTTGTGCTTGGCCCAGCTCTTCTCTTTGGGGAGCTTGGCCCTCTTCTGCAAAACCTCCAAGTCATCGCCCATCGCCATCAGCGCATGGCCGGGCTTTTGTGTCAAAAGCATCCAATTGCCCGAAGGCAAGCGCCAGGCATGCAAGCCCCGAGGCATGTCGGGTTGTGCTTCCCGCCCTTCTTTGCTCATCCAATGCTTTTCAATGGCAGCCACAAGTCGCTCCTGGTCAACCACGGGGACTGCAGCCCACTCCATAAGTCCTTCGCGCGCATTTATGCCCAGCATGACAGGCGCCCGTGTCTCCAGGCCCATCTCCTGCCATGTGGACAAGGAAAACAAGTCCACGCCCATTTCTTCTTTGGCTTCTTCTTCAAACGCCTCTAGGAATTCTGTCAGCGGCTTTAAAGGAGCGCTCTTCTTCATCTGCTCCAATGCAGTGTTGAGGGCCTCCAGAGAAGAAAACACCACCAGCCCTTCCATCTCCTCGGGGACCCAGGCGGCCAACTCCACGGGGGTGTCCTGGAGGGAGGGCGCAGGAAGGCGCTTTGTACAGCCAACGCCCAGTGCCAGTGTCAAAATTCCTATGGCATATGCCATTTTGCTGTTCATTGCCTCATGCCTGCTTTCTGAGCGTTCCAATGCATCAGCTCATCTGAAAACTCCATAAACCGCTCCATCTCTCTTACAGTTTCCTCTGTGGAAACCGTCTGCTGCGTCAAAAGCTCCAACTGGCGATTGACGGACTCTGGGTCTCGAATGCTCACAGACTGCTCGTTGGTCAACCGGAGCAAATCCTCAATGCCGGCCAATTGGTGGCTCATCCACTCGCGGCTTTCTTCCGCATATTGGAAGCGGGCAAGCCGCTTTTCCAAAATTTCAGCCCGCCGCTTTTTTATTTCCACCAAACGAGAGCCCTCTTCTTCGGCCATGCTTTTTTGCACCTCCTTCAACTCTTCTTCTATGGTTTTCTTCTCCTCCGGACGAAAACAATTCCGGTAGAGGTTGAGGCCTACAACCAGGCGCAAAAAAGCCATCAACAAAGCATTCAAATGCCTCTCGGAGCTCAGCTGCAGCTGCTTGCCTCCAGGCAGGCGCGCATAGCTTTGGAGCGTTTTGTCTTTTAAGGCGCGCAAGGACGCATAGTGCCGCTGCTGTGAGGCGGAAAGCTCCTTCAACAAACCGGCCTCTTCAGAAGGTGCGGCCACAGCAGTGCGCCCTCGCGTCCACAAAGCCCCCAGGCTTATAACGAGGGCACTGCCTGCCATGGCGCCAAGGCCTGAAGCCAAGGGTGCCAACCCCCCACTGAAAAAGACGCTTGCCGCCATGCCTGACAGGCCCGCAAAAACCCCGGCTGCCGGAATGGACAGCCATGAAAAAACAGAAAACGTATTCACTTTAGGACGAAGCTCCACACATGGTTCCACTCTGCCTTGCCATGGCTTATGGCCTTTTGGCCAGCCGTTTCAAGGGTGTTAATTCAAGGCTCTCTTCTATTCCGGGCGCAGGAGGCCTCTCATAGAGTTTGGAGGCCAAGGCCCCTGTGCTTTGGTAAAGCTCTGCATAGCCAACCGCCACATGCCCTTGGAGTCCAAAAAAAGCCAGGTTTTCCTCCATGGAGGCCAAGGGCTCCTCTTCCAACAATTGCTCGGGTTTGAGGAGCTCGGGGTATTTCCGGCGGAAGTTTTGGTGGATGCGCCTGCGGTAGCGGCCCATGTTTTGCTCCAACTCAAAAACCCCGCGAAGGACGCGCACCACAACCTCCGGGTACCGCGCAACAAAATTTCCACGGGCCACCAAAACGGAGGCCACCAAATGGGGAACCTCCGCGGTGGACTCCAAAAACTCTCCTTTGTTTTGCAGTGCCCAGGGGAGCAACTCTCCATATAAGCCGACAGCCGCATCCGCGGCGCCCTTTTCCAAAAACGTGGCCGCCTCCAAGGAAGAATCCAAAGGCAGCACTTCCACCTCGCTCAACCTCAAACCTGCGCGAGAAAGCGTCCAAAGCAACAAGTGGTGGCCAGGGCTCCACATTTCTACGGCAATCCGCTTGTTCCGCAGTTGCGCGGGGTGGTGCAAGCCTTGAGTTGACACCAATGCGTCCTGCCCGCGACTCCATCCCATCAACATTAACACGCGCGGGTTTGCCGGCTTCAACTCAGGAGCGCCCAACAACAAAGTCGGCACGCTGAGCACTGCCATGTCTACCCCGCCGCTGTCGCCTCCTTTGGCCAAAGCCTCACTCAACTCCATGCTGTTTTGGAATACGCGAATGCGGACATCCACCGCGAAGGACTGGCTCCAAAGTCCTTCTTCGCCTTCTTCTCCTGCGGCCCATAACAAAGGGGCGGTGGAGCCGCGCAGGGTTGTCCCTATATAGGTGGGGCGCAACACCAATGCGTTCCTCTCGTAGGCAGGAGAGGCTACGCCTGCTGGAAAGTCTGCGGCTTCGACGAGGGGCCCTTGTTGCTTCCACAGGTGTGCTTGCAACTGCTCCACCGCACCAAAGTAAGACAGCAGTGCCACAGCCAAGGCCAGCGCAAACAAAAACCCCAGTGCAAACCAATGCCCAAAACTGAGTTCTCTGGGGGGAGGTTTTGTGCTCAACTTTTTATATCAACCTTTTTGCCGAGGGTTTTTTCAGGCACCTCTGAAATTTCGCTCAGCGGAGAAGCTGCCTCTCCCAGCCCCATCTCCAGTTTCATTTGCCTCACCAAATCCATGGCCTGCATTTTCTCCATCTCCTCCTCGAGGTTGACGGAAGTGGCGTCCACGGACTCCAAGGCCATGGCCATGCGCGCTTCATTCAACGCCGCCCGCTCATTCACCTTGCGTACCATTTCATCATGCGTCGCATCCACCCCTGCCACTTGGAAGGACTCTAGGGCGTCGGCCACCTTCGCCTGCCACTTCGCACGTTGCGCATCCCTTATGGCTGCCATCGCCTCTTGCGTCTTGCGCTCTTTTTCTCGCATAAAGGCCTTGCGCACCATCAACGCTTTTTCGTGGGCCTCTTTGGCCAACACCAGCTGGGCTTCAATTTGGGCCAAAGTCGTCTTCTCCGTCTGCAGCCGCTGCGCATATTGCGCGGCCACATCGTCTCTGCCCAGCTGAATGCCCGCCTTCATTTTCGCCGTCAACTCGCGAATGTGGGCCGCGTGCTTGTCCCTCTCTCTCTCCAACAGGGACATGTTGGCCCGCACCATCGCCACCTGCTCATTCATACGCGGCACCTGGTCATTCAAGTCCCGCATGTTCTGCTCCAAAATCAACTCCGGGTCCTCTATTTGGCTGACAAAGGAACCAAACAAACTTCGTAGTGCTCTGGTAAGTCGCTTCCACATAGGCATCTCCCACTTCAATGGCTTGTTCTGGCTTATTTCACCACCGGAAGCCAGTTCATTGTTGCCCTCCCTCGGGGGGGGCGCCAAATACGTTCTGCTCATTCAAGAAAACACGGGTTGCACCCTTTTGGAATACCACAGCCAACACCCCGCTGACGGCCAAAGTAATGGCTGCGGGGGCATACTCCAGGCTGCCAAATATGCAGGCTTTTGCCAACAACGCCAGGTTTACCAAAGGGAGCCACGCCAAAGGCAAGGAGAGTTCCATGCCGGGGAAAACTACGACGGAGCTGGCCATGAGGGCTACCAAAGCCGCCAGGGAGGTGGCGGTTTGGCTGGTTTTCACGGTGCGTGCCATGCTTGCCAGGGCAATGCAAATGCTGCTGGCCAAAAAAGCGGCGGGGACAAAACAAAGGCACAAAAAAGCCAGTTGTCCCCATTGGAAGCGTACATTTTGGAAGTGCTCATTCCACGTCTCTTCTGGCAAAAGCCAGGCGGCACACAGCAAAAGCCCTGCGAAGACGGCCAGGTTTAAAAAGGCGGAAAACAAGGCGCTGGCGCTTATAATGCCCTGTTTGGCGCGCAGCACATGCTCAGGCTTGAGGGGGGCAGACAACAAAGTCTCCAGTGTCCCGCGCTCTTTTTCCCCTGTCACCAAGTCAGTCGCCAGGTTGGCAGAAGTCAAAAACAAGGTGTTTACAATTAAAAAGCCCACCACCATGGCCAGCATTTCCAGCCAGGGGCTTTGTTCTGTTACATCCACCTCTTCCACCTCGAGGGGCTTGGAAAACTCCCTGGAAAGCGCCATCTTCTCAAAGCGCGCCCAAAGCCGCTCCTGGCCTATGGCCTCCAGTGCTTCACGCAGGCGCTCCCTCACCTCTTTGGAGCGCTCTTGTTGCCTGGAGTAATAAAGGCGCAACCTCAAGGAGCGTTGTATGTCCTCTTCTTCAAAACCCTCTTCGGCTTCAACAAAGGCCCAGCGTTTTTTTTGGGCCATCTGCAAAAGCGCCTCCTCGCGCGTCTGCACCTCCAAAGGCGTATGCTGCAGAGGCTGCTTCTGGAGTGCAGCCAATATTTCCGGGCTTGCAACGCTGGCTGGCAATGTTTCATTGGCCAGGCTTTGCTTGGCAAACCAGGTGCCCGAGAGAATGGCTCCAAAAATAAGTGGCATGGCCAGCACCGGCATCACCAAGGTGAAAAAAAGGGCTCGCTTGTCGCGCAAAAACTCACGCAGCTCTTTTTTGAAAAGCACCCATGTCGCGCTTCTCATGTCTCACCTTGCGCGAAATAGAGAAAAATGTCTGTCAGCCTGGAGCGTCCGCTTTGCTGTTTGAGTGCCTCTAAGGTGCCCTGCGTTGCCATGCGGCCCCCTCGGAGGAACAAAACCCTGTCGCATAAATATTCCACCTCTTCCATGCGGTGGGTGGAAAAAACCACCGCCCTTCCCCGGGCTTTGGCCTTTTTCACCAATGCTACAATGTCATTGGAGGCCATGGGGTCTAACGTTGCCGTGGGCTCATCCAAAATATAGAGGCTTGGGTCTGCTATCAACGCCCGCGCCACGGAAACCCTCTGGCGCATGCCCGAGGAAAGCTGTCCGCAGCGCTTGTCCAAAAAAGCATGCAGCTGCATCTCCTTGGCCAGGCACTCTATGCGCGCGGACAAGGCGGGCTTCTCAAGGCCGTAGAGTTCTCCAAAAATGTGCAAAATGTCTCTGGGCGTCAGCTTCTCATAGAGGCGCGTGTTGCCTGTCAAAAAACCCACCTTCTGGCGCGCTTTTTGCGAGGCGTCCTCTATGTCCATGCCTTCTATGTGTATGCTTCCGGAAGTTGGCCTCATGAGGCCTGACAGCATGCGAAGCAATGTTGTCTTCCCGGAGCCGTTGGCTCCTAAAATGCCCAGTACCTCTCCTGCCTGCACTTGGAAACTCACCTCCTCCACGGCGAGGGTGGTGCCAAAGCGTTTGGTGAGGCCTTGGGCTTGGGCGATGGTGTGCTTCTCAAGGCCTTGCTTCTCCACACCCTGCTTGGCAAGGGCTTCATGACTCAATGGCTTCTCCATGTCTTCGTCTTCTGGCGAGCTGCTGGCTTCATATTCCGAAGGCTTCCAATAAAAAACTTTGAAACAAACAAGCGCCTTCATCGCTATATGAGGAAACGCAACAAATGTGTTGCTTTGACGGTGGCTCACCCAAAGAGGTTTGCCGCGCAATGGCAGGACGGATGGTCCGTCTGCAACAAGCAAGGAAGGTGTCGGCATGAAATACGCAGGACGCAGGACGCAGGACGCAATAAGCTAGAAACCCCCTCTCCCCCTACATTTTTTTCGAAACGGTTTGCAGGAGGCGCTTTGTGTGCCCTCATGCTGGGGGCGGGT
>Ga0209737_10000116_pt1 | contig 72257 bp, 48 predicted proteins | sample TergutCu122P3_FD_187284 | JGI IMG/M metagenome (GOLD analysis project Ga0209737, IMG submission 187284) | Cubitermes ugandensis P3 segment gut microbial communities from Kakamega Forest, Kenya - Cu122 P3 (SPAdes) (version 2) | ecosystem: Host-associated > Arthropoda: Insects > Digestive system... | reverse complement strand
GAGGAGTTTGTGTTACCACGGGATCTGTAACCGCCAAAGGTGATATGCCTGAGGTAATACGCACTTCTTCGCTGGTTACGGCACAGTCGGAACCGTCAATGATTTCCACTACATATACGCCTACCGGTAATCTGTCGATGGTATCCCCGGGAGCTTCTACAAAATCCCCGTGGAAATTTCCACCGTATAATTTATACCAGTAACTGCCGGGACTTGAGCCACCGCTCGGGTGCAACAGCAACATGCCATTGCCCACGGTTTGGCTGCAGGTCAATGAATTTCTTACCTCTACGGATAGCGCCAAATCGCTACCGCTGTTATACAACACGATCTCGCTGCTTAGTGCTCTGGCGCAAACTCTGCCGTTCGTATCGCGTACTGCAATCCTGTAGCTACCGGCTTTCAAGCCCGTAATTAAGCCATTGGGATACATCTTGTATGCGCCGCCGTTTACGCTGTATTCATAGAAGCCTGTGCCGCCGGTAACATGTACCTGAATGGAGCCTGTGGGGTTATAGCAGGTGGGCTGAGTAGCCGCAAAAAGGGTACCGATAGCCAATGATTGGGCTTCTTCTCTGAGAATTCTTACGCCATTGATATCGAAAGTACAGCCGTTAGCATCTCTTACTTCAATATAATAGAGGCCTTCGGTTAAGTTTTCGATGACCACCGTAGAATCTTTAAAGTTGCGCCATACACCGCCATCAATACGGTATTGATAGAGCATCATTCCGTTTTCTGCCTTCAAAATAATTTTACCGTGTAATACCGTTCTTTCACAGGAAACTATTTCATTGATTACTTCCGCAGAAGCTAAGAAATTGTTTGAACCATTCGGAACCACAAACGGCATAATCACCTCTCCGCAATCATCAAATACGCGCAAGTTATGTAAACCTGCCTTTAACCCACTCAATGAGATCGGGGTATTGTCGGTGTAAGGTCCTTCTATTTGTGTGTTGTTCAATTGATAATAATATGAGTCACTGCCGGTTACCGTAAAGGTGGCAATTCCTGTATTTGATCCGCAGTCGGCAGGTAAATTAATCACAGGTTGGCTTACCGTAAAGTTCGGAGTTATCGAAGTAATACGTACCTCGCCGCTACTGGTTCTGCAATAACCTCCATCTGTTACGTCCACAATATACACGCCTACCGGTCGGGTTACTGTAGCCTGACCGCTCGTAAGCGTTACAGGAGTACTGACTCCCTCCGGTGTTCTTAATGTACATGTCAGAGCGCCTGTGTAACTGCCATGAACAACAATAAGCAATGTTCCGTTTGCACCGCAGTTTGGTGCATTGGTTACTTCTACTTCTACCGACAGGTCGCTTATACTGTTATGCAATGTTACTTCGCCGTTTACTGCCGGAAAACATTCAGGGCTGAACGCATCTAATACCCCGATACGGTAGCTGCCGGCGGTTAAGCCGGTGATTAAACCACCCGGGTACGGTATAGCCGGTGCGCCGTTTACACTGTAAATGTATTCGCCGCTACCGCCGGTAGCATATACTTGAATAGAGCCGTCGCCGGTAGCATTGCAAGTAGGATCTTTTGCTGCATAAACCGAACCTATAGCTATCGGTTTCGCTATTTCCCTGATAATTTGTATCAGGTTGGCTTCATAGATACACTCCGTAGCATCCATGACTTCAATATGGTAGTACCCTTGGGTTAAATTAGTGAGTTCTGTCGTATTATCGCCTGTAAACGGTATCCACTTGTTGTAATCAATACGATACTGATAAGGCGGCGTACCTTTACTTGCTGTTAATAAAATCTTACCATGGGTAATCTGCCCGTCGCAAGCCAACTGTTCATTGGTTACGGTAGTGGCAAATGAGAAACTATCCACAGCGTTGGTCACCGTAAATCTTTCGGTGAGTTCGCCACAGTTTGTGTATATTTTCAGTACATGAGAGCCTGCATTTAAGTTGAACAGAATCACCGTATCGGGCGCCATTAGCGTGCCGGGCATCGGTAGGCTGTTTAACTGGTAGGTATAGGGACCTTCGCCGGCTATGATAAATCTTACAGCGCCTGACGGTGAACCGCAACGCGTATTAAAGATCGGGTCAACGCTTACTTCAAAGTCAAATGCATCTGAAATAATATGTACTTCTCCGCTGGTTGCCGAGCAACCTGTAGGAGCCGCACCGTCGGTTACTTCCACCACGTACACACCCACCGGCAAATTGGTAATTTGCGCAGGGCTTGTTGTGAGCCCTGTTTGCTCAACTCCGTTCAATTTATAGGTATACGTTCCGGAGCCTCCGGAAACTACGATATCCAATGCACCGTCCCCGTCGCAAGTAGCAGGTTTGGTAATTATTACATCCATACTTAGTGCATAAAGACTGTCGTGCAAAATAATTTCCGGAGCATGCGCCGTATTACAATACGGGTTGTCATCATTTATCTCAATCCTGTAGCTGCCGGGAGGCAAGCCGGTGATTAAGCCGGTGCCATAAGCAACATTGGTTCTGTAAGGAGTGGGATCCATATTGCGATATACGTCATAGAGATATTCGCCGCTACCGCCGGTGACATAAAACTGGATGGAGCCGGTGTTACCATTCTCACATTTAGGCTCTTCTGCAATATAAATAGTACCTACAACTACCGGTGGAACAATGTCTCTTCCCACTCTGATGGTGTTTATCTCATAAGTACACGGAGTAGGTGAATCTCCATCTCTCATGATGATTTGATATACCCCTTCGGTGAACAGTGGCGCTATGGAATCTACGTTTGACGTCGGATCCTGGAATGGTGTCCAGTTATGGCCCCCGTCAATAGAATATGAATATCCTAATGCACCGTTTTTCGCAGTCATGATAATGGCGCCGGGGACGTGAGAAGTACAGTGCTGTACTATATCTCTCACTTCTACCGTGAAAGATAGCCCATCATCGCCGTTGGTAACAATGAATCTTTCTATTATTTCTCCACAATCGCCAAATATACGCAAGGTGTGCTCGCCTGCACACAAGTCGAACAATTGGGCGTTGTAAGTACCTGTAAACGGTCCAATAACCGGTGAAGAGTTCAGCTGGTAGTAGTAGGGTTCACTGCCGGTGATCGTAAAGGCAGCCTCGCCTATGCAGGATCCGCATTCGGTAGGCGTGATGGAATCTATGACAAGGTTATAGTCAAGCCCATCGAAAGAGATGCGCACTTCTCCGCTGGTGGCGATACAATTATCTCCGTCTATTACATCCAATACATATACGCCCGGTTTTAAAGTATCGATTAAACCGCCTACAATTCTTATCTCTTTTCCATTTAGTTTATATCTATAGGGTGGGGTTCCGCCGGTTACATTCACAAATACCATTCCATCGGAAGCATAGCAGGAAGACGCATTAGATTCCGCAAGCTGTACATTCAAATTACTGTCCCAATTGCGTAAAACTAACTCACTGCTTATCGCTTCATAACATTGGAAACTGGGGTTTGCATCTCTTATTAAAATGCGATAGCTTCCGGCAGTTAAACCGGTAATGATCCCATTGGTTAAGAGGCCATAGTCCTTCCATATTCCGTCAACCGGATCAAGAAATTCGTATCCGCTGCTGCCGCCAACGTCGTATCCGCTACCGCCAATGGGATAAAAACGAATTTCGCCATCATTACCCACCGCACAGCTAGGATGTTGTTCTATAAAAATGGTAGCGATTGATACCTTGCTCTCCGGTCTTATGATAATATAATCCGTACTCTTACAACCATTGGGATAGCTAATAGTGGCAAAGAAGATACCCGGCTGGGTAATGGTTGCCGTAGCTTCTTCTCCCAAACCGGCGCTCCAGAAATAGATTTCGCTGCCTGCCTGCGTAGTCTCGTGGTTAATGACTTCAACCGGAATCTCTGTTATTGAGCAGGTTAACATATTTGCTCCCGTAGGATTAATAATTTCGGCTATAGGATAGGTTTGATTTACCCCTATCACAATAAAAGTGGAATCCACACAGTAGTTCCTGATGCGGGTTACAAGTAGCCAGTAAGTGCCCGGTTCCGTAACTACATACTTTTGGCCATAGCCTATAGTTATACCTTCCCCATTTTTCCATTCGTATCTGTTAAGGGTGCCCAGCGGATCTTCTTCCGCATTGCCCGTCAGGGTAATTGCCGAATTGGTACAGGTTAAAAGCGTAGTCTCCGGATAGGTGGTGATTTCCGGTTCCGGTAGGATCTGATCGAAAGTGATAAAGCGTCTCACTTTCAACGTGTCGCCCAAGAAACAGTCGTCTCCGTAATATACCCGCAGCGAATATTGTCCCTCCTGCCATACTTCCAAAGTTGGAGATTTGTCAGGTAAGACAGTCCAGTGGCTGGTCCGGGTGGGACGGTAATACCAGGTATATTCCGCTCCAACACCAAAGTTGTCTGAGGTTTGAAGATAAGGCAATGGTGTTCTACAGTCAATGATCGTATCTCTTCCCAACAGTTCGGCTAAGCTTTTGCCCCAGTCTATAAAGGTCCACGTATCCTCAATATTCAATTGTTCTTTTCCGAGTCCTATAACCGTATAGGTTGACCGGGGACAATGGGCGATATCAACGGAAACGTTTTTCACACCGCCGAAATTGACCAATACAGGCTCGCAATATACGGAATTGATATAGGCATGCACGCCGTTTTCTCTCTCATCTGTGGAGTAGATAAAAATTGTACCGCAAGGCGTACCGAGAGAAACAAATTTTTTAATAATATCCAAACGTTTTCCTGCCGCAATTCTATTGGTAGAACCTAAGGCGTATTTCAAGGTATCGAATATATAACTTGCCACGCCATTCTCTATGAGGGTCTGCATGCCCTGAAGATCCACCGTACGGAATTTGAATGGTCCGGGAGTGGTTCCGGTTCCGAGAGTTCCCGTACCCTGTACGGTATTTCCCGTCATGGTAAGGTTATAAAACTCATATGTTCTCGCGCTGCTGTTAGCCAAGCCAAAGTTTCCGCCTGCGGTAATATAACTGTTCGCTGCATTCCAAACAACGTTGGCTCCGTTAAATGAAAAGGTTGAAGCGCCGGCTATATTAATCGTAGTATTAGAAATATCTGCAGTGGTAAAATTATCCAATCCCCACGACATAGAGGTGGGCCTTATTTTAGAACCCGCAATATCTATGGTGCGCGGCAATGTTCCGGCAACCACATTGAAGTAGCCTGAAAAATGTACATCGTTTCCGTTTGAATAGAAAGAGGAGTTTGCAGCTATATTCAAATTGGGTATGCCTAACCCTCTTCGCAAATAGAGGGAACTTCCGTTTTCAACTTGTACCAAAGCATTTGCACCATTAGATGTTGGACTTACTATGTTTACAAGACAAGTATCCAATATGTCATATCGTCCGCCTCCGGTAAAATAGATATTATTCGGCATATTAGTGGGACGTATTCCATTAAAACGAACGGTTTGTACGCCTTCTACCTGGCTTTGCCCTCTCATATGAAAATTGATAATAGGCCAGCTAGTAGAGCTATGTAGGTTTCGGATTTCTGCTATTCCGGCAGTTAATTCTAATGAGCCGTGAATGCTTATATGACGAGTAGAAGCACCTCCAGCAGCTGTAGCAGTGGGCCCGACAATTCGAGGTGCCCGTATGCCTGCTTCCGGTGTCCAAATCATATTGTAACACCGTGCAGTATCTAGATTTATATATACATCCTGATTGTTTGCAGTAAATGAGTTAACATCAAAAATTACATTATCGTTTCGGGCAGGAATATAGTTACACGGGTTGGTTTCCGTAGGGTCACTTCCCGATTCGCCGATAGCCCAGCGATTCCAATCATTCCAATTGCCTTGTCCGCCTACCCAGTAAAAGTCTAAGCGGGCAGGACGCTCTTCTAAAGGAATAAACTCAATGTCACAATTAATATTTCCTCCGTTATCCAATCCGTCAAACACCTTCATGGTTTGCCCGTGGCGACAATCTATACGGAAAATTTGCGCACGAAGGAGTTCGAAAGGTGAGTTTACTACCGTAATAAAAGAAGAAGGAGGTACAGGATCTGTAACAGTACTTCCCTGAATAGTGGTTCGGGTAGGGAATGAATTTCTACAACCGGTCATCGGCGTGGCTGTAGTGGTAAAAGTACCGGTAAAAATATATTGATTGGGCAATGTATTCGTTTGGCTAAAATTATAAATTCTATAAGCTTCCAATAAGATGTTACGTGCGGTAAATCCAAAAGAGAATAATGCTTGATTGAGCGCACTGGTTCCTCCTCGTGCAAGTGCATAAATATCGTTATAGCTTACCACCAAACCTTGCGTTTGATTAATCGCATAATAGAGATCAATGTCGTAATAATCTACGGATTGTCCTGCCGTACCTGTAGTATTCACAGTGAAAGCGATGATTTTTGAACCCTCTAAATTGCAATACGTCAAATTGTTAAGATTCAACACCCAATCATTTCCGAGCGTATAATTAGTGGAAACACTAGAACAAAATTGATAGCGATGATGCGGTACTGTATACGGTGCTGCACCATTGTTAGTTAGCATCTTGATCGTAGAATTGGAAAAATCAATAGACCTGGGTCTGCCCCCAAAACTTGAAGTTGAACTAAAGTAGCTGGCCGTAATATTATGTCCATTGGAAATTAAATCTCCTGAATAATGGTAAAATCCATGTGTATTGCCATCACAAGTCATGGGTTGCGAAAGTATGAAGTCATCCTGAAGTGTGTAGGTTCCGGTATGGTGGAATTCAATACGCTGGAAATTATAGATAAACTCGCCGGAAGTGATGGTTTCATTGCCTTTTGCCATGAAATTAACTTTAATATTCCAGGGATTATATGCATAATTACAGCCTGTAAAATCTATGGAACCATGAATTTCTAAATGATTATACACCCATAATCTTCCTCTCTTGTCCGGATCGCGCCAAGTAATATGGCGTATGGCAGCCGGAACAGTATCAATGGTTACCCCATTGGTAAGTGAGGTAAACGAATTATGGTCAAAAATGGCATGGTCTAACACGGTAGGAATACAGTTTGCCGGTTCTCCGCCTGAGGTGAACGACCATTTGGTTTTGTCGAACCAACTGCCGTTGTCGCCAATCCAGTACATATCTCTTGAGAGATCCGGATCGGGCGGTGAGGTCCATTGAATAGAACCGGTATTTAAACCTATATTATAGTTTTCCGGAGAAGTAAATGCCGGGAAAGTGGAGCCGCTGAAGTTTACTTTATGGAAATACATGTTGCGCAATTGTATCGGCGGGGTAGCCATGGTGGCAGGTCTTCCAAAATTAATGGTTCCGTTGGTAGAGTGCATATAATTGAATCCTTCGCAAGTGGTTATGGGCGGAGGACCTGTCAATCTGCCTACGTTAATGGTTGGGCTCGTTTCTACAGAATAGATGTTACAATGGTTGTCAATATACCAATTATTTGCCGTTAGTGTGCTTCCGCCATAGGCAAGGTGAATAGCTTTATCTCCCGTAATTAGGGTATCCACGGTAAGGCCATTGGTTGTATTTTGAACGGTAAGTAGGTCTCCGGTGTCGGAATAGGTTATTTTAGGTATTACTATGGAAGGAGTTAAATTAGCTACAATACGTTTATTGATACCATAGAGATAAATCTCTGATCCGTTAAAAATATACTCTCCCGCACGGGTTCCTGTGATATGAAGTTCATTTGCGTCAAAACGGGTTCCGGTAATATCTACAATACGCGTACCTGCCGCGGCGCTTCCGTAGAGAACCAATTGATTCGAATGTATGGCGTGCCCGTTTGAGATGAAGTTTCCATTATTTGAATTAATATAAAAACTAGTTGTTGGGATAATAATATCGTGAGTTAACGAGAAGGCTGCTGGGGCATTAAACTGGAGCGATCCACCGGAAAAGTAATTAAAGTAGTTGTCCGTTGGATCACTGGTACTCAAGTCAAATTGATAGGGAACAGTAGATTGCAAAATAACATTGGAGTTAATAAATTCGGCGCTGCTTGCAGCGGTGAGATCTCTGCTAAAAACACCTTGCGTCCATTCATAATAGGTGCCTCCTTCCGAAGTATAACTTCCGGATGAGTTATAATAGTTACGTATGGCTGTGATGTTGTTGCCTGTTACTACGGAGCTTATTTTGCCCCCGTTATGCACAAAAGTATTTCCCATAGCATTAACGGTAATTGTATAATTGGATGTGCTCCAAGGATTTTGTATATCCCATAATCCTCCGTACATAACATCAACATTACCGTTCACCCTAATGGTGTAAGAAGTACTGTTGCTACGTGTGTGGTAATATCTTCCACTAATTTGCAGATTTCTTCCAATAGTAACATTGGCATTTGTTAAGCTCAAAAATGCTCCACTGTTTACAAAAGCATCGCGTGTTATATTATAATGATGATAATTATCAGTAAGAGTACCATTTATTATCATATCATTTCTTACGTTAACATTATTATTCGTGTTACTTGATGAAAATGTAGAATTACCATTAATAATCATATTATTTCCTACAGTTACATGAGTAGCACTTGTATTGTGTGTAATTGAAGAATTACCATTAATAATCATATTATTTCCTACGTTAATCGCTCCTGCAGTGTTTGTAAAAGTGCCGTTTACAATTAGATCGTAACAAGAAGTAGCATTATTGGCGGTATATGCGCTTCCAATATCTACAAATATGGTATCGGTAATAGCCACTGTGCCGGTAGCGGTAAAATTACCGCCAATCGTTTGCCAAATATTTTGTGCTGTAGTAGCCGGTACTGCTAAAGTAAGTGCACCGAAATCGGTAACTACAATATCGTTTCCTATATTAAAAGGACTGAGAGAGTTTATTCTCAATGTATTTCCTTTTACTTCAATTCCTTCTCCCAACCAGGGGGTGGTACCGGATTCAATAGTTACATTAGTTCCTGCAGTAAAATAGAGATTTTTAAAATCAATCCGTGAGGTACTCCGTGTGGTCAACTGCATGTTGGCGGGGTTTCTTGGGTCAGGCGGAAAATATACATCATCTTCCTCGCCAAAAATTCCTATAGGGAAGAGCCCGCTTCCCGGAAATCCTACTTCCCAGTTGTCCACATTGTTGAATACGCCATCACGCAATCCTCCCAACCAAAAATAGGCATTCAAATTAGGCTCCGCAGGCACTATATCAAATCTCCAACCGGTATTTCCTCCATGGTTCATACTTCCTTTGGTAGGATAGTCCACACCCGGACCGGTAATCCGGATTTGCGTCAAGACCAAGGTATCCATGATGACTGCGCTTTGCCCGTTGGAGGACATATTCATATTGATGATTCCCTGAGTATTGGTAGCAGATGATCTTAACATTAACCAATCGGGGAAACTTTTCGCCATATAATCTCTTACGTTTACGGCGCTTCCGGCAAATATGGTAGCCTGGAACGCTCCGGGAACAAAGAGCAGGGTATCGGTATTAATTACTCCGCTTGCGGCGTTGTTGAAGGCAACATTTGCCTTATTGACAATCAGTTTAGAAAAATTACCGGCCAACATCATTCCGTTTCCGGCTTCTACCACGTTATATTTATCACTTATATTTCCGGTAAAATTGGTACCTACCCGTAGTATAGAGCCGGTAAAAACAGGCGTTACGGTATTGCTGGTATATGCCCAGGTAGTATTTACATCAATCACTGCATGGGACATATCAAATTGTCGTGCATTGGCAGCGAGAGAAGAAAAACTACCACATCTCAGGTTACTTCCGGTCAAATTCAAAGTACCGTTATTAAAAGCAAAGGTGTTGACACATTGAATTGTAACTCCGGCAGCATTCAGCATTCCGGCATTTTGACTAAAGGAGAAGCAACTCAAACTCTTTCCGTTCAAATCCAAAGTTCCATTAGTAAGTGTAAGCGTTCCTGTTGAGGCTTGGGGTTGGGATAGGGTTAACGGATCATTCAAAGTCCATCTTCCGGCAGCTGCGTTAAATGTCATATTACGGGGAATGGCAACATTATTGGTGGTAATGGTTTCCCCTGCCGGGCGTGTACTGTTAAAAGTAATGGCGCTGGCTGTATTATTGGTTGTAATGTCAACTCTTGGTTGTAATTCCAAAGAACCGGAGATAGTGAGCGCATTGGAAGCCATTGCAAAAACGGGGGTACTGGTGCCTATCCAAAGCATACTGTCGCAAGTACCTGCCGCATTAAGGCTAACCACTCTTCTGCCATCCAATCCCGAATTATCGTCAAAAATTACCGTCATGGCAGCTGTAGGAATCATACAAGCATCAACATTACCGCCACTGGTGGTTGACCAACGATTAATATCATTCCAATTTCCGGAACCACCTATCCAATACAGGCGGGTAAAAGGTGCAATATTCCATCCTGTGCTTCCTCCTGTATTCACAGCTTTTTCCACCGTATAAGGCGTATCGCCGGTGATGTTTACACGGGTAATGTTCACATTTTTCAAGTCCACCACAGAACCGGGTACCGTCATATTAATCGTAGCGAAGCCGGTGCTGGAAGAGGATAGAATAAATCTTTCCGCACAGTTTTCTAAATTGCGGGTATTGCCTAAATATTTGTTAATGGTAATATTCCTGTTATTGGTAATGTTATAGGTGGTGGTGGTATTTGCGGGGGTACCTGTGGCGGCATTTGCCCTTACCAACACCAGTGAGTCGGTGGTTACGGTATTGGCGGTAGTAGAACTTGTTAAAGTACTACCGTGCTTATTCATAATAATCTTGCTGAACCTACCGCTTTGCAACGTACCGGTACCGGCTTCTACCACGCCATATTGGTCGGTGGGTCTGCCGGTAAAGTTGGTACCTACTCTAATTAAAGAGTTGACAGTTTCCGTATTGGTTAATGCAACGGCATTGGTACTGTTATAATTCCAAACCGTAGTATTAATTGTAGAGCCGGCAATATTTAGCCGTTGTCCGTTGTTTCCGGAGCTTGTAAACGTAGCGCATAACAACCCTTGTCCGTTCAAATTCAAACTTCCGCTGGTAAAAGTGAGGGTATAGCCATTCAAACTTAACGCATCTTGTAAAATCCACTCACCGTTGGCATTATTAAATGTAATATCGCCGGGAATGTTCACATTATTAGATTTTATCGTCTCTCCGGTGCGTGCACTGTTAAACGTAACTGCTCCGGCTCCGGTGATTTGTAAACCGGGTTGCAATTGTAACGAACCGGATATGGTAAGGGTGGTGTTTTTTGCAAAAATAGGGGAACTTGTACCTTCCCAAATCATGCTGTCACAAATACCGCTCACATTAAGGGTAACGATAGCGGCATCGTATAAGCCGGAGTTATCGTCAAACACTACTGTATTATTAGCGGAAGGCATCACACAGGCATTAGGGACTCCTCCACTGGTAGTTGACCAATGGCTTAAATCATTCCAATTTCCGGGTCCGCCCACCCAATAGTAGCGTCCTGCCGGTGCATTGGAGGTAAATGCCCATCCTGAGTTTCCTCCTAAATCTATAGAGTTTGGTAAGGTATAAGGGGTGGCTCCGGTTACTCCAATATAATAAAGGTTTATATTTTTTAAATCCATCACCGCGCCCGTATTCATCACCACGTTAGCTAAGGCAGCTGCACGGGATCTCAACTCCACTCTTTCGGAGCAATCGGCAGCAGTTGCGCTCGTGTTGCCAAAATATTTATTAATGGTAACCGTACTTCCGTTCGTAATATAGTAGATCTCTCCTCTTTCCAATACCAATGAGTCGGTAGTTACAAAAGTGCCGGTATTGGAAGTGATGCCTCCGTAATTTTTATTCATGACAATTTTACTGAAGGTTCCTCCCTGTAGCGTTCCCGCACCGGCTTCCACTGTACTATAGACATCATTGGGCTTGCCTGTAAAATTACTGGTTACCTTAATCAGAGAGTTTGTAGTAGTTATTGCAATTAAATCGTCGGTGGCATTCCAATTGGTCACCTCTATTGTAGCGCCGGAGATATTGAGCTCTCTTATTGGATTTACCGGATCGGCAAAAATACCAAAACCTATAGTGTTTCTCATTGTTGACAAAATGCCTGTAGGCGGAGAACCGGCATTAATAGGAGTAGAGCCGTTCACACGATAATGCAGGGTTTTATTATCTGAAAATGTACGAACCCCGAAAGTAGGATTAGTACCTGTAGAAGAACTACCGTTGTTATTAAGTACGGCAAGCACTAAGTTACCGCCCGTATAAATAAATGGTGCAGTTAAATTTATAGTGCTCCAAGGTAGAGAATTGTTAAAAGTATGAGAACCGGTATAAACCTGTTGCATATCTGCTATGGGAAGCCAGTCGCTTGTTGAAGTAAAAAAAGTTTTAGAAGTTTGTCCCAAATAAACAGTTATCGGATTTCTTGTATTTGCAATGCTATAAATATATTGGAATGAAACAGAGGAGATCGTTTGACCTAATATATCGATTAGTTCGGAAGCATCAATAATTTGTTGCGTATATGAGTAGTTAAAATTTGTATTTACAGGTATTTCAAACGCAGTACCAGTATTATTACCTGTACCAACATTAACACTGAATCCATCTCTGCTATCAAATAAACCGCATTGTACATATCTATCGCTCAGATTTAATTTACCGGCCATTAATGTAAGATTACAAAGTAAAGTGTTTCTTTTCATTACTAATGAATCTTTCAATATCCATCCTCCCTGCCCGCTAAAACTATTAAAATTGATCGCACAAGGAATTATTACATTATTAGTTTTAATAGACTCATTGTTGCGGTCGCTTATAAAATTAATGATAGCGCTGGTATTGTTTATCGTCATGCCGCGCTGTAATTCTAATGAACCGGAGATGTTGAGTGCGGCAGCTGTACCCATATTAAAAACAGGTTTAACAGTACCGGTTCTCCAAATCATGCTATCGCAAAGGCCACTCACATTAAGGGTAACAACTGAGCCGTCATATAAACCAGAGTTTTCATCGAAAATAACAGTATTATTAATGGTGGGAAGGTTGCAAACATTGGCTGGCCCGCCACTCACGGTTGACCAATTACTTAGGTTGTTCCAGTTTCCGGCGCCGCCTCTCCAATAGTAGGGTCCGGTGTAAGGCAAGTCTGATTGATTCCATCCGCTATTTCCACCCAAATTAACAGAGTGTCCAATAGCATAGGGAACTCCCGGTCCTGTAATGGCAATATAATAGAGGTCTATATTATCCACATTTACCGTTGAAGCGCTGCCCATACTAATGGTAGCAGCATTTGCCTCATGGGAACGTAAAATCACTTTTTCGAGACAGCCTCCGTACGCCCGGATATTACCGAAATACTTATTCACGGTAACGGTTCTTCCCGCAAACATGCGGTAGGTGTTGTTCATATCTAATAACAGGGTATCGGTCACCACATTATTGGCAGCAATAGTGGAATTAATGATTCCATTATTCTTATTCATTAGCACCTTACTGAAATTACCGCCTTGAATGGTTCCTCTTCCGGCTTCCACAGTACCATAATAATCTGTGGGCATGCCGGTAAAGTTATTGGCTATTCTAATGGTTGAGTTCTCTGTTTGGCTTGCCGTTAATGGCGCGTTGCCGGTAGTATATACCCAGTTTGCCACATCTAAAGTAGCATTGGCAATATTGAGTCGCCTCGGGATGGCATTCACTATCGAACTGGTAAAGTTGGCGCATTTAAAGTATTTTCCGTTAAAGTTTAACGCCCCGTCAAAAAACGTGAGGTCATAATCAAGCGTTCCATTGGTTAAGCATAGCGAATCATGCAATACCCATTCGCAGTTCGTATTACTAAAAAACAAACTTCTGGGAATATTTACATTCGCGGTTTTAATGCCTTCTTGTGGGCGTTCGCTTATAAAGGAAATATTTCCGCTGAGGTTTGTAACGAGCATGTTGGGTTGCAGTATTAACGATCCGGAGAGGGTAAGGTCGCGGTTTGTTAAAGCAAAAATAGCTGCTTGGTTGTTTTCCCAAATCATACTGTCGCAAAATGCATGCATGTCTAAGGTTACGATGTCGCCGTTACTTAACCCTGAATTTTGGTCAAATACAACCGTGTAATCGCTTTCGGGGAGCATACAAAAGGTAGGCGCTCCGCCACTCACGGCAGCCCAATGCGACAGGTCGCTCCATCTTCCGGCGCCTCCTACCCAGAAAAGACGGTTATTTTCAAAGGGCTCTGGGGGTGTCATAGCCCATCCGCTACTTCCTTCCAAATCAATAGAGCTTTGTGCAGGATAAGGCGCATTGGGACCCACAGCGCGTATATAATAGAAATTTACGTTCCCTATAGTAGATGTAGCATCCGGTCCCATATTAATCGTAGCCGCAGAACCGACAGTAAAAGACCTCCAATCTATTTTTTTAGGACAGCCTCCCATAGGGGTTAAATTACTGAGAAGCGATCTAACGGTAATGTTCTGCCCTGTTCTGATATAATAGGTTTTATCCCATCCTAACAGTAAGGTATCTGTGGTAACCGTACCCAATAAATTACCTCCGTTTCTATCCATGATCAATTTTCTGATGGTCGCATTTTGGAAAGCACCCGTACCGGCTTCTATCACATTATACTGATGTGCAGCAAGACCGGTAAAAGCTTCCTTTACCCGGACTAAAGAGTTGGTGGCGGTAAGCGTACCCGCATTACGAACCCAATTCCGATCTACATCAAGAGTAGCGTTCGAGATATCAAGGCTTCCCCCACTACCGGCAGAAAAATCCAAGCATCGCAGGTAATTTCCGTTCAAATTCAGATTACCGCTATTAAAAGTGAAGGTGTAAACAGAGGTAGTTCCGGTGGCAGGCATCATGATTAATGAGTCCTCCAAAGTCCATCCTCCGGTGGCATTACCAATGGTTACATTCCAAGGAATTTGAACATTATTGGTTTTAATCGTCGTTCCCTGCGAAGAGCTGTTCAGGGTAAGCGTACCACTGGTGCTGGTAATGGTCATACCGGGTTGTAATTCCAATGAACCGCCCACCGTGAGGTTTTGACTACCCGTTGCAAAAGTAGGCTTATTAGGACCTGTCCAAAGCATATTCTTAACTGCCTGGTTCGCAAGATTAAGGGTTACGAAACTTACGTCCCATAAGTCGGAGTTTTCATCGAATATTACAGAGTATCGCTCTGTGGGAAGTATGTTACATGGATTATTAAAGACGCCGCTCTCCACAGACCAACGGGTTGGATCGTTCCAATTTCCGGTGCCCCCTACCCAATACAGGTTGCTGCCGCCTGTGAGATCCCATCCTTCATTTCCGCCAAAGTCAACAGAATTCGGCACAGTGTATGGCACTCCATTTCCTGTAATAACAAGATCTCTTATCCCTACATTATTTAAAGTTACCGCTGCGCCGGGTTCCATAGCAATAGTGGCTTGTTGTCCGGTGGTAACAGTATTCAATAAAATTTGATCGAAGCAGCCGTTTTCAGCACTAATCGTATTATACAACAATTTGTTAACGGTAACCGTACTCCCTTCCCTAATCCGGTAAGTAGTGAGGGTAGTAGCAGAAGTAGCCGTTACATATTCAAATACTAAAGTATCTGTGGTTACATCATAGTTTCTAGCCGTTGAATTTAAGATACTACCACTGGTCCTCATAATAATCTTGTTGAAGGTACCGCCTGACAGTATAGAGTTGTTGCCTCCTGCCATTACATTATAATAGGTATCGATCGGTCTTCCCGTAAAACTACCGGTTACCCTGATTAATGAATTTAGGGATTGCGCCTGCGTCATAGGTACGTTTAAAGCTCCAGTAGTACCCTGGTCCCAAGTAGTTACATCAATCACGGAATTGGCAATAGTCAACTGGCGTGTATTATTAGCACTGCTGGAAAAAGTAGCGCATCTTACATATTGCCCGTTAAAGTTCAGATTACCGTTTGTAAAAGTAAGAGTACCGGCAAGCGCACCGGCTGCATTTTGCATTTTTAATGAGTCTTGCAAAAGCCATCCGCCGGTAGCATTATTAAAGGTTACATTACGTGAGATAATAGGACGATTCGCCGTTCTCACCGATTCTCCCGTACGCGTACTCTCAAATGTAAGCGTGCCGCCAGTACTTAATACGGTCATATTGGGTTGAAACTGTAGCGAGCCGGAAATATTCAGGTTCTGGCTTGCCATGTTAAAGGTTGGATTGTAGGCTGCCCCCGACCAAGTCATGCTATCGCAAATACCCGCCGCATTCAGCGTAGCCGTTTGACCGGTAGCTGTAAAAGAGTTCGCATCAAAAACAACATTATTGATTCTTGTAGGAAGCTGGCAAGGAGCGAAAGTGCTGCCGCTTACTGTTGACCATTTGTTTAAATCGTTCCAGTTTCCGGTACCGCCTACCCAATACAACGGACTCCACCATCCACTACTAACTCCCCCTATATCAGCGGAGTTGGGTATATGATAGGGAGCATTCGGCCCTGTAATACTTACAAAGTAAATGTTTACGTTACTTAGATTCGTTTTTGCAGTGGCTGCCATAACTATATTGGCAAGCGTAGCCGCATCAGATCTCAATTCAATTTTTTCGGAGCAAGCTCCTGTGCCACGTGTATTGCCGAGGTAACTGTTAATCGTAACGGTAGTTCCTCTATAAATTCTATATTGTGTATTCGCGGTAGGATTACCCATATAATCCAATACCAACGAGTCGGTAACTATAGTATTAGTGGCAGAAGAGTTGAGCTGAGCAAGCTGCTTATTCATGATAATCTTTTTGAAAATACCGGCTTGTAGTATGCTATTACCGGCTTCCACTACATTATATTCATCTCCGATTCTGCCTGTAAAATTGGTAGCAACTTTGATTACCGAGTTGGCTGTTTGCGCACTTATTACCGGATCTGAATTAACATTGCTGTAATCCCAATTGGTAACATCAATAGTAGATCCGGCAATATTTAGCCGTCGTGTACCGGTAGTACCACTTGTAAAATTGGAACACAATATATATTGTCCGTTCGTGATCAGATATCCTGCACCGAGAGTGAGGAGCTGACGGGTTGTTCCGTTAATTACTTTTAATGAATCTTGTAATGTCCAAGTTCCGCTTGAACTGAAAAATCTTACCTCTCGGGGAATATTTAAGTTAGCGGTTTTAATAGATTCGCTTACCGTACGTGTGCTATAAAAAGCGATGAAACTACCAGTACTTAACAGGGTCATATTAGATTGTAATTCCATTGATCCGTAAATTTGGAGCTCTGCGCTTGCCATATTCAGAACGGGTTGCCAGCTTGTGGCTCTCCAAATCATACTGTCGCATCTGGCAGGCGTACCCACAACGATAACCGTTTGCCCATTTGCAGTAAAAGAGTTATTGTCAAAAATTACGGTATTGCCATTACCGGGCACAGTTGCTCCGGGTGTTCCCCCGGAGGTCTCAGACCAGTTTAGTTCGTTATTCCAATTAGCATTTAAGCTTATGGCTAAATCCCTACCTACCCAGTAGCGGGTTTGTGCTAATGCGTTATTCCCAATAAGTAGTATTAGGAAAAACAAGATTGCGCGAGTTGAAAATTTGTAAAATTTAACACCATGCGTTGTGTTTTCTACATGCAATTTGCGATTTGCAAATTGCAATTGCTTTTTGCAGAAATATAACTGCAAAATCAGATAGTAAGCTTCTTTCATAAATTATATTTTAATTAACTTTTAATTTTTTAGTTTTCGATTTTTAGTTTAGAATCTGCGTAAACTTATTTTAACGTCATCCGTGTGCTAAAAATTGTATATTGTATATATTGAGAGGCAATTTTCTTTCAATTGACAAAAAAACCTGCTGCTCTGCAATTGAGCAGAAACAGCAGGTCCTAATGAAAGAAATGCCACAAGGGCCAGGGATTGAAGGAGAGAGATGGAGGTGGGGAGCAACAAATCTCTTTTAAATTTTGAAGGGATGGCTCGCGAGGCGAGACGGGGTAGCTTATATAGAAAATAACAACAAAAATTGCTGCTAAAAAAAGTTAGGGTAAAGAAATAAGTTGCTGAAAAATTGTATATTACGCACGCGCACTTATATATGTCATGGGCGACGCTGTGTGTGTGTGTGTGTGTGTGTGTGTGTGTGTGTGTGTGTGTGTGTGTGTGTGTGTGTGTGTTACACAATTACTTGAGAAAGCCAAAAGGTTTTTGGAAAATTTTTCAACAAAAAACACTATACAACTGTTCATATTTTTTATTCACACATCTAATTCTTCTAAAATTAGAAGAAGGCGCAAAAATATAGTTTTTGTAATACAAAATGCAATGTTCGATTTTTACTGCAAATTGTCTCTAACGATAATTAAAGTCAAGAGCTTCACTAATAATTTCTGCCACATCTTTTACCTGAAAATCAGTGCCGTACATAAACGCTTTTTTGCACATCGGGCAAGCGGTGGCGATGAGGTCGGGCTTATTTTCCAAAAGATTTTGTAGCGCGGCATCTCTTATTTTCTTCTGGGCTTTATTGTCAATGGCGAGGTTCCCTAAATTAAATCCGCAACAGAAACTTCTCTTTTTTTCATTTCGTCCAGTAATCAATTTTACTGCCTTTTTCAATACATTGCGCGGAGCTTTATATATTTTACAACCTCTACCCAATTCGCACGGATCATGATAAACTACCTTTAGTTCCTGTTTTTTTATGGAAAGCTTGTTATCTTGAATACACTTTTCAATGTATTCGGTGTGATGAAGTACCGGAATGCTAAGTTTATACTCTTTCTTAAATGATTGATAACATATTGGACAAGAGGTTACTAAAAGCGTAGCATTCGATTCTCGAATTAAAGCGGTATTTTTACGACGCAACTCTGTGGCTTGCTGCTCAAATCCTTGCTGCAACAACGGGCGTCCGCAACATATCGTTTTATCGGCATCAATATGCCAATACTTTTGTCCGGCAGCCTCAAAAATGTTTTTCATTGCTTCTATAATTCCCGGTGTTAAATGGGTCATACATCCGGAAAAGTAAGCCACTCTGCCAATGGCATTAAAAGGTTGAATAGCGTCTACATATTTATAATTTCCTTGCGTATCTAACTCTTTTTTGTAGCGTGTTTGCCGGCGAATTTTGGTTAACTCCAACCCAACGGGACAGTCTGTTACACATCTATCGCACAACAAACAATTATTTGCAATATCTTCTTTTAATCTTTTGTAACGGAGGTCGCGAAGCAAGTAGACAGATTGCACATCAGGAAGTTTTAACTCTTTGTTTAGAGGACAATTGTCAATACAGATTCCGCAACGAGAGCATGCACTTAATTCAAATTTGGTAAAGCCGGTGGGTTTATCATTTTCGTGCAATCCTAATTTTCTAAAATAGATCAAAAGCGGCTCAGTGAGAATATGCATATAGCGGGAAAACGGCAACGAAACAAAGAAAACCCCAAGCGCTAAAGAGTAGAAAAACCACCAGGTAGATTCTAAATACCAAAATGCATCATTGCTTACTGTTGGAAAAACATAATTTATGAGCTCTCCAAAACCATTCGTCAGGAAGCCGCCGTTGTGGTATCTATTTGCGGTAACACTTTCGGCAATCAATCGCAATGGAAAAATAAGCCACAGCGAAATCATGGCGAATTTGTCAAAAATAACATGCTTGGTTGCTTTTTTCATTCCCACAATTCGAGAATAAATGCGTTTGAACATGGCAATTAAAATACCGGATAATACGATGCAAAGCAATAAATCCATAAGATTGTTGAAAATCATTTCTCCTTTAAAATGAGAAAGTTCTTTTCCAAAATATCTAAAAAAGATAGGTACCCATAACGGATGTCTTCCTTCAATGGCAATAGTTGATTCAATAGCGCCTATCACAATAAGCAAAAACCAACCTAAAGCAATGCTGGCGTGCATATATCCTAATGAAAAACTGTGTTTAAATACTTTACGATGAAAAAGAACTTCAGTGATCATTTCCCATATTGCCGGAATGAATTTCCATGAGAAGATATTTTTAAATAGGATGGCGCGTTGCAAACGGTCAAAGTTTTTTATCCATCTGATCCATTTGAAGAAGCAAATTCCAAATAAAAGGAATACGCCAATACAAAACGGGATTACGAACGGGTTGAAATATTGCAGCATAAGTTTATAAATCGTTTTCTTTTAGAATTTTACGCATATTAACCACCAGAGATCGAAGATTTACATCGCGAGGGCACACCAATGTACATTTTCCACAAAGCATGCAAGGCTTTAGCGCTTCTGCCAACTCCTTGTACATTCCTGTGCGAAATGTGGTATGAATTTTACGAATATTAAAGTCGGTGAATTGCGCTGCCGAGCAAGTTGCAGTACAAGTTCCGCAACGAATACAACGCCGAAATGACTCCACTGCCTCTTCTAACTTTTTTAATATGATACGGTCAGCATCTAAATTAATAGTACGACCCTGATTGATTAGAAAACCAAAATTTACCATTGTATTACAATTTTTTTTCTTGTCCTAAAATTACTTCATTAAACCAATCGGTAAAAATTCTTGATAGGCTTCTAAGATAGACTTTCTTAAATATGTAATTATCAGATCTTTTATTTCTTTCAATAACTCCCGGATGTTGCAACGGCAATATGGGCGCCGTTTCTTTCATTAACTTTCTTATGCGGCGGCGTCTTTTTTTGAATCCCACATTAGTTACCAAATTCACATTAGGAGAGATGCACAAGCCATTATTCAGCCAAATATGAAAATTATATTGATACTCCCAATAATCTAAATTGTGCTTACGCAGTGTATTATAAATGCGATGACAATATAGTTTTTCAATGGGATTGCTAACATATTTATCAATAACCTTGAACACCTCTTCCGGAGTTCTTTTCATCTCTAAATCAAATCCTTGCCATGCTCTCCGCCATGTAGCAAACCCCCAAATGAATGAATATGCCGAATAATGATAGGAATTTTTGAGATATTTTTTCTTTCTCTCCAAATAATTAGCGCCAATATGCATAATCTCGGGGACATTGCGATATTTTTCCAATAATTGTTCGCAATAATGAAAGAAATCAAGATTGGGTATGGTATCATCAAATAAAATAATGCCCTCTTCTTCTTGCTCAAACATCCAGGAAACAGCTTGATGCACGGTTTTCGATTTTCCTATATGTTCATCATGGTACAAGAATTTCGTTTCACATTTCCATTCCGGCATAATGACCGATCGTGTTTGCAAACACATTTGGTAGTCGATAGGAATAGCTCTATTCGCGCCGTCAGCGGCAATATAAAGCTTTTCAGGCTTTATTTTTCGTATGATTTGAAACAAATTATGCGTTTCTTCAATGCGGTTATACAATACTAATAAAATAGGAGTTTTAAACATAACACTATTTAATTTGATTGGCGAAAATAGAAAAATTAAGGAATATTAAGAAATAACATATGAAATAGTACAACCGATAAACCTCAATCCTTCTCTCCTTCAATCCTTCTCTCCTTCTCTCCTTCTCTCCTTCAATCCTTCAATCCTTAAAATATACCGCATTTTCTCCTCCTCACTCCACGTCAAATCTAACCAATGAATTACAAAACCTGCACGTTCCATTTTTCTAAACCAGGTCATTTGGCGCTTTGAAAATTGGTGTATGGCAGTGTTTAGTTTTTGAAACATCGTGTTATAATCCAATTGTTGAGTTAAATACAGCATTACATAACGATATTCCAATCCGTATTTATATAATTGCTCGATGGATACCCCTTCATTGATAAGTCCTTGCACTTCTTCAATCATACCCTCTTCAAGCCGTTCTTTTAATCGTTTTGTAATGCGCCTTCGCACTTCATCTCTGTCGCCTTTTATTCCAAAAATAATAGAAGGAATGGGCGTTGACTGGTAGCCTTGCAGCAACGCTTCGATATACATGCCGCTTCCACCGCATAAAATAACAGGCTTGTTGCGTTGTTGAATATTTAAAATAGCCTCTTGAGCTAATTTTTGATACTTAAACACTGTATTCACCTCGCCCGGTTCTTCCATATCTATAAGATGATAAGGAATTTCTACGCCGTCTATGGTATAATCTTTTAAATCTTTTCCGGTGCCGATGTCCATTCTTTTATAAATTTGGCGAGAATCGGCGCTGACAATCTCTGCGCCAATTTGTTTTGCCAATAGCGCTGCAATGCGTGTTTTACCGGTGGCAGTTGGTCCTAAAATGGTGATAATGGATTTCATAATTGAAAACTGTATGGGCAGAAAATTTTCTACCCATACAATTCATTGTGTTATTTAATTATTAGTTTTTGTATAAATGATTGGTTTGTGTTTGAGTCCGTCAATTTTATCATATATAATCCCGGAGGATAGTTTGATACGGAAATAGTATTACTGCCTTCACTCAAACTTTCAAAATAAATGAGATTTCCGAGCAAGCTGTAGATCTCCAATTTCATTGGCGATCCGATAGTAATATTTACAAAATTGCTTGCAGGGTTGGGCGCTAATGCATGTAATGCAGCTAACGAGCTTATTGTTTGCAGGAAAAGGTAATTTGCCACACTCACAGAGCTGGGATGCATACCTTCTTTCCATGCTTTGGCTTTAAGGGTGGTTTCAGTAGAAATTGCAATAGGAGTTGAATATTGCGCTGAAGATTCGGTAGGATCGCTTCCATCTAATGTGTATCTTATAGTAGCGCCTTCAGTAGCTGAAGTGATGGTTACATTAACAGTACCTGTATAAGATCCATCCGGAGGATTAAAAATAGGAGCATCTGCATAACGATCAATATGGGAATCTGTTACACAAATATTATCAATATTAACAGAGGTGTTACCCGATTGTTTGTATTTGATAATTCTGATTCTTACATTTCCTTGTATATTAACCGGTACAGAAAACTCTAACATTGCATTATCCCACGCCGAAGCAGTTACCGAGTTGTTTTCCGGCTTAATCCAGGTAGTCCCTCCATCGGATGAATACTCTACAGAGACAATACCGCCACTATGCGAGCTGTATGAGCCATAGTAAAAACTAACCATTCCTACTCCATTTGGTTTATCAAATTGCATTTGAATAACATTGGCGCCTTCTGTACCCTCTCCAGGTATAATTATAGCGCCACTTGCAGGATCGCTACTGCTTGCTCTTAATCTAATAGATTTGGTTCCCAAGTATCTGTCATTAGCGTCCGTTGTAGAGCTACCCAAAATCATCCAATCACCGCTGGGTGTTGTAACGATTCTGCCTGCATAAGTTGAGTTTTGGCTCATATCTTCAAAATCTTCAAATAAAGTGCAATCCTGAGCAAAAGAAACATTAGTGAATAAGATGAGCAACAATGTGCTCAATAAAATAGTTTTTGAAGTTGTAAGTACTTTCATAATAAATTGTTTTAATTTACAATGCTATGAAAAAAATCTCTTATTAATAACGCCGCAAATATATACATCGAAAAAGCGTTTGTCAAGAGGTGAAGTGATTTTTTTGTTTTGAATCAGAATTTTATTAAGATTTTTAGGATTATCAAGATTGCTAATTTCATCCTGCAAATCTTGTTAATCTTATTAAAATCACGGCTCAGACATTATACGTAAATCTCAAGCAATTGCGATTTTACATTCGGCATTAAATTAATTTCCGGAATAGCAGCAGGAATCAATACTGTCTCACCGACGCGCAACACTTCGTGAAAATTATCTCCAAATAAATGCACTTCTCCTTCCACACAAATATAAACTACAAAAGAATCGATGGTGGAGTAGTTTTTTTGAAGCGGTTTGTCAAAAATAATAGTATTTATATTAAAAAAGCCTGAACGGAATAGGGTAGAGGTGGCATTAAATTTTTCTTCATACTCTATTTTATAGACCTCTTTTTCATTAAAATGAATCGCTTCCAAGGCTTCGGCAACATGCAATGCTCTTGGCAGTCCTGAGGCATCCATTCTGTTCCAATCGAAGATGCGGTATGTGATGTCGGAGGGTTGCTGTACTTCTATTATGCCGACTCCTTTTCCCAAGGCATGAACGGTTCCGGCAGGAATAAAGAACAGGTCGCCTTTTTTTACCGGATAAAATTGAAGCAAAGAAGCCACCTCATTGTTTTGTACGGCATCAATATACTCTTGTTTTTCAACAGGCTTGTTAAATCCTACATAGATACCTGCATTTTCTTCGGCATGAACAACATACCAAATTTCTGTTTTTCCGTTTTGCTCATATTTTTGTTGTGCCAATGTATCATCAGGGTGCACTTGCACCGATAAATCATCTTGAGCATCAATTATTTTAATCAGCAATGGGAAGCCTAATCCATTTTTATCGAAAACAGCATCGCCTACCAATTCTCCCATGTAAGTTTCAATAAGTTCTCGTAAATCATTTTCTGAAAGAAAGCCGTTGGTAACTATCGAAATATTTTCGTCAAGATCGGAGATTTCCCAACTTTCCCCAAATTTGGTTTGAGTATCACTGGTTTTACCATATTTTTCGGCAAGTGCACTACCGCCCCATATCCGCTCTTTCAAAATAGGAGCAAATTTTAGTGGATATAACATTCTGATTTATTGTGGTTTTAATGGTATTTTTAATTCAAAATTTTTATGATAAATATTCCCGCTACTTCCACCGCTTACGGAAAATGTTTCGCTTTGCGGATCATAACCTTCTTTGCTTACCGCGAGTTCCCATGTTCCAACAGATACATTTCCAAACACATAATAACCCGTATGGTCGGTGGTTGTTTCATAAGCTAAGTTAGCTCTCTGAATAGTAACGAAGGCATCTTGAATCGCCGTCCCGCCACTTGTTCTTACAAAACCTTGTATCCGTATGTCTTTTGTACATGCAGAAAGCATTAAAATACATGAAATGAATAAGACTAATAATTTTCTCATCGCTAAATATTTGAAAAATAATTAATTTATGGCTTGAATACAGGCTTTTATTTTTTCGTAAGTACGCTCAATGTTCATATCTAAGCCCACTGAAAAACGAATTAAACCTTCCGACATTCCCATTTCCCGTTGAATATCTTCGGGAACTTCGGAAGAGGTGGATTTTCCGGAGTTGCTGAATAACGTTTTAAAATATCCTAAACTTACCGCCAAATAGCCCACATCAGCGTCTTGCATTTTTTCCATAATAGCGCTTGCTTTTGCCGCCGTACCCATGTCAATGGCAATCATTCCACCAAATCCATATCCGTCATTCATCATGGATTTTAACAATGCATGATCGGGATGGGAGGGTAGCCCCGGATAATTAAATTTGATACCCAGCTCTTTAAAACGCTCTGCTAAAAACATCGCGTTTTTGCTATGTTGCATCATTCTGATATGCAAAGTGTGCAAATTCTTTAAAATAGCAGCAGAGAGTTTCGGATCTAACACAGGACCCAACAACATGGCAGTACCGCTATTCACGTCTGCCAGGCTGTTAATGAAATCTGCCGTAGAACAAATAGCGCCTGCTACACAGTCGTTTTTGCCGTTAATAAATTTAGTCATACTATAAACTACCACATCTACTCCATGATGCTTTGGAGTTACCATGAGTGGAGTAAACGTATTGTCGCACACCAATTTTGCGTTGTGGTTATGTGCAATTTTCGCCAATTCGGGTAAATTGGAAATTTGAAGCAACGGATTGGTCATTGTTTCCGTATAGATTATTTTCGTGTTGGGACGCATTGCTTTTTTTACTGCCTCTAAATCGGAAATATTGACAAAAGTAACTTCAATATTAAATTTTTTCAAGTAATTTTCGAAGAAGGCAAAAGTGCCGCCATACGTGGTTATGCTGGAAACAATGTGGTCGCCCGAATTACAAATTTGCAATATGGTGCATGTAATTGCCGCCATTCCGGAAGCGGTAACCCAGGCGGCTTCTGTATTTTCCATCGCGGCTAATGCGTCGGCTAAATATTTATTGCTCGGATTCCAATGGCGTGAATATAGGTAACATCCTTCCGTTTCGCCCTGAAAAGTGTCGGTCATGGTTCGGGCTTCCATAAAAGTGTAAGTTGCGGAATCGGTAACGGAGGGGTTCACGTCTCCAAATTCGCCGAATTGACGTAAATCCTGAATGGCGCTCGCCGGATCAATTTTTTTCATAAAACTATTATTTTTAATTGATTAATCTTATTTTTCTTGTAACAGCTTTGGTGTATTTTTTTTGTTTGCAAACATATATTTTTTTTCAGCACAGAGACACAGAGTACGCAGAGTGGTACAGAGTTTTTTGCTTTCTGCTTTTTAGTTAATTTTTACCCGTTTGTATAATATTGAAAGATTTTATGTTATTTTGCACTCTAAGATTTTATATGCAATGATATTCCGTTTCTCATCTTCTGTCTTCCGTCTCTTGTTCTCTGTTTTTGCACTTTTGTGCTTTTTTGCTTCCTGTAATCATAAAATAGCTTATCAGAAAATGGATCATTTGTCCAACGAAACATGGAATATGGATTCCATATTGTTTTACGAATTTACCATTCAGGATTCTTTACAATACTATGACTTTTATATTGATGTGCGAAATACCACCGATTATCCGTATCAAAATTTATATCTTTTCTTTACTACACAATTTCCTGATAATACAATATTTACGGATACTTTAAACTGTATTTTATCTGATGCGTACGGTCGTTGGACAGGAAAAGGTTCCGGAAAAATTAAAGAAAACAGGTTTACCTTAAAATCAAAAGTACGTTTTCCGCAAACAGGTACTTATATATTTTCAGCGCAACAAGCCATGACAGATGAGGATTTAAAAGGAATTGCAAATTTTGGAATCACTTTACAAAATGAATAAAGGTATATTATTTTTTTTGGGTTTATTAGTAGGCATAATGATTTGTGCTTTGCTCTATTATTTTGACATCAAGCTATTTAAATCTTTTCATTCCGTTAATGAGAAAAAAGAGGTTATTATCCATTATAATACTGATACCGTTTATGTTGAAACGCCTCAAAAGCCAAGAAGACAAAATATTGAAAACGAATCAAGTAAACTTGTTGTAGAAGAAACTGTTGAAATGGAGCAAACAGAAGATTCGGTTTCTATTTATGATGCGGAGTTTTCTTTTGAAGGAAAAGAGGATGATTCGGTTTTTTCAGACAGATTGCTACAAACAAGAACTGTAAAGGTGAAGCTGCTTTCTCAAGACAAACAGGATAAACTACCGGAGAATTTTATCCGGTTTTTTGAAATACAGCAATGGAGCACACCCATTAAAAACAGAATCACCTATCATAGAAATCAAAGTATGATAAAGATTAAGGGAATGGAAATAGATCAGGTGAATATTGTTTTTTGGAACGACGCGTACTTTTTAGAGATAAGAAATCGTTATTATGCCATTCCTGAAACGGAATATTTTGAAAAATTGAATCTTATTCATATACCTCAGTAAGAGATTTAAAGATTTAATATTTAAAGATTTAAAATATGTCGAAATACATAATTATGAAGAATATTGTTTTAATACATTTTTTCCTGTTTCTCTTTTATAGTTTTATAATGATTTCTCGTGCACAAACGTGTACCGGCAGTCAATGTACTGCTCCTAAAAAGGGAAAGACGGAAAAAGAAAAAACGTCGAAAGAATACTATTACGACGGCTCGTATGATGAAAATGAATGGAAGAAGCGGGATATTACATGGAAACAAAAAGGTTTTGAACTTTTTATCGGGGGTGGCATCTATTTTGCCAGTAAACAAACGGCTAACTATTACAACGGTGCTCCGGAAAACAATATCAACCTCAATTTACTTTTAAATAACGAATATCATTGGATGCGGATTGTTGACATACTGAAAAGGGCATATCCCGCTGTTGATTATAATATAAAGTTAAGAGAAAATTATAATTATAATTCCAGCTACGATATAGCCATGGATATTGCATTGGGTGTAAAATACCGACTTAATAAAAATTGGTATTTAGAGCTAAGTTACTCTTTTAGAAGACTAACTTGCAGCAATCGTTTTATTTTTGATTTTCCGGGTGGCGTGCCGGGCAATAAAGAAAATCCACCATATAGCGCTTGGCAATTCTTGGTTGCCAAAGAAGACCGGCATTATATTGATTTTTCCGTGGGTTACATCTTACAAGCACACAATATTGTAAAACCGTTTATTTCTGTAGGTGGTATGTTTACTTACACCCGTATCAATAGGTTTCTTGCAGTTATTGAGGAAGAACCTTTTGATTTAATGGCAATAGCAAGGTACCCTGATTGGATACCCGGCGTAATGGAAATGCCGAATTATAGAGATTGGGCAGGACCGGGATATGGCGCTTCACTTACCGTAGGACTGAAAATTGCCTTTAATCATTTGGTATCCTTAGATCCCATGTTTCAACTTTCGGTTGCCAGTTTTGGAAATAATAGTACAAACTTACCCAACTTCAATACTGCTTTAGGTTTTAACTACATGGCAGGCATTCGTTTAGTGATGAACGATGCGCTTTTTAGCAGAAACAGGTAATCTATTCGTTTCTTTTGGCAATTTGGGTAGCAATAAAAGAGGCAACATCATCAGCGTAGGAGTTCATTCCGAAGCCGGCATCGTAGCCCAATTCTTTAGCCAATTCGTGCGAGATGCGCGGACCGCCGCAAATTACCAACAACTTGTCGCGCAATCCTTCTGCTTCTAACATCTCAATCAACTCTACTAAATTCCCGATATGCACATCTTTTTGAGTTACTGTTTGCGAAACCAACAGTGCATCGGCTTTTAATTCGATGGCTTTTGCAATAAATTCATCATTTGGAATCTGACTTCCCAAGTTATAGGCATCAATCATTTCGTAGCGCTCCAAGCCGTAATGACCGGCATAACCTTTCATATTCATAATAGCATCAATCCCTACGGTGTGGGCATCGGTGCCGGTGCTGGCGCCGAGCACCACAATTTTTCTACCGACATGTTGACGAATAAAATCGTCGGTTTCATTCATATCCATCTTATCAGATTCTACTTTAGGGACATGTATGGTGGAGTAATCCACGCTTTGGGTGCAGTTTCCGTAGCAATTGAAGAAAGTAAATCCTTCCGTAAGTTCTTTATAAAAAACTACTTGTGGGTTTTCAAAGCCTAATTTTTTCAATAGTTGTTTCGCTGCTTCTATGGCTTCATCGGATGCGGGCACGGGCAACGTAAAGCTAAGTTGCATTTTGCCATCGTTCATAGTGTCCCCGTAGGGTTTTACCTTGGTTAAGTCTAATGTTTTGTCAAAGTCGTTCGCTTCTGTTGAATATAATCCTCCGCTCATAATTATTTTGGTTTAAAGTTCATCATCAAGTCGAACACATTCCTTCCATTTTCTTTTAGCAGTTGTTGTGCGCGCTGTTTTTGCATAATGCCGGTGCCAAATTCATCAAAATTGTATAAGTTCGGTGCGTCGAACCAGCGCTGAATTTCCATATTTAGTATGAGAGGTAATGTACTATCTTCATAAACGGAAAAGTTAACAGGCAAGGTTACGGTAAAATAATTATGCACAAACTGCGTAACCTCATTGCTTTCATTATAAAGTTGTCCAATTCCGGTATGAATGTTCATATTTTGCGTTACGCCATCTTTATTTACAAACTTTCCGTTGATTTGCATATAATGGTAGCCGCCACCCAAAACATCGGGCCATGCAAAATTGCTTTCCGGCGGATTTACAAAACGGTTACTTCTATTATCATTTTCATCTAATCCGAAAACAAACGAAACGGCAACATAATGCCTTTGCGGAATTTCATTAATTTTCCAACGCAAGGTATTTTCCAAACTACAATCCACATAATGAATGCCATGATCTTGGGCTACTGTAACAGATTTTCCTTCGGAGTCGATAAGAAATATGCTGGAAATAAAATATTTCACTTCGTTTACTTGATATTGATTTCCGGCTTTATTTGTGTATATCAGTTTATTGAATTGAAGAGGTTTTTCATCTATTGTATGCGTGAAAAAAAGCTCCACACTTCCATATTTTTCCTGCTTCTTACATGAAAAAACAAGTAAAACACAAATCATTAAGATAAAAGAAAGCTTAACTTTATACATTTTATGGATTAACATGCAAAACTATGATTTTTTTGTAATGATTAAAATTTTACTTTGTTGAAAGATAAAGCCCTGAGCAACAGTTTGGATAACGGCTTTTTTTTATCTCTTTTTTGAAGGTTAATATACCAGTTTAATTTTTTCAGCACCGGTATTTTATGGGTTTCAACAAACTCAATGAGCGTGCCATCGGGATCTTCCGTATAGGCAAAGTGTCCTGCTGCATCGCCCATGTCGAAGGTTTCGCCGCTTGGGCAACTGTCCACCGTAAAAGGAAATCCTTTTTCTGTACATAACTTCTTAAATGCTTTCATATCGTTAATATCAAAGCAAATTTGAATAAATCCGGGGTCGCCCCAATATCGTCCTTCATATAATTTTTTCGGCGTTCTTTCCAAAGCAACTACTAATTCCAACTGATCAGGACCAAATAATTCAGAAAAAGCGCCTCCTCTTTTTTTAGAATATTTTAATAACACTCTGCGATATTTTTGATCACCTCCGTGCATAAAAGCAAAATCTTTAAAAATGCCCGATTTATCATACACAATAATGTCATATCCAAAAACATCGCGATATAAAGTCAATGCCTTTTCAATATCACTTACTCCGATTTGCGCGCCGATGCAACCTCCGTTATTTTGCTTGTAATCCACAAAAATGTATGGGTCTTCCACTACTTGAAAATAGTTTCCAAAGGGATCTAAAATATAAAATGTAGGTGCATTGTCGAGAGTGAAGTAAATTGGACTTATTTGTGCATATTTTTTTTGCACTTCTTCATGAAACAGTTTCACATTTCTGCTTTTCACTTTTGCGCAATAAACACCCAAATCTGCAATTTGTAATTCAAAATCAAGAGATTTGGGTTTTCTTTCGGAGTATTGCCAAATTTCAAATCCACCGCCACCTTGCATGTTTATGGTAATGGCGGCATGCCGTTTTTGAGGTTCATTTCCTGTGTAGCGTAGCATTTGCTTTGCCACAGTATCATCTTCCAAGATACGGATGTTCATGCCAAAAATGTCGGCATACCATTTCCATGATTCATAAAGATTTGTTGTTCCGATTCCAATTTGTTGAATCCCTGATATATACATAATATTAAAAATATTTGCGAAAATAGAAAAAAAAGGGGATTTTTATCTCTTCTGCTTTCCGCTTTCTGTCTTTTGCAAATATTCCCACGTAAACCCCTTTCGTTGTGCCACAATTTCTTCGGGCGTTCCGATAGAGATAATTTCACCGCCGTAGCGACCGCCTTCGGGTCCCATGTCAATAATGTGATCCGCCATTTTTATGACATCCATGTTATGTTCAATTACTAAAACGGTATTTCCTTTATCTACAAAGCGGTTAAGCAAGTCTAATAAAATGGCAATGTCATGAAAATGCAATCCGGTGGTCGGTTCATCTAAAATGTAAAATGTACTTCCGGTGTCTTTTTTCGAGAGTTCAGCGGCTAACTTCACACGTTGCGCTTCGCCTCCGGAAAGTGTGGTAGAAGGTTGTCCTAAACGGATATAGCCCAACCCTACTTCCGTGAGCGTTTGCAATTTTTGCACAATAAACGGAATGCCTTCAAAAAACGCGAGTGCAGTGTCAATATCCATTTCCAGTACATCGTTTATAGATTTGCCTTTGTAGCGAATTTCCAGTGTTTCGGCGTTATAGCGCTTGCCGTTGCATTTTTCGCAGGTAACGTAAACATCCGGCAGAAAGTTCATTTCAATGGCTTTTACGCCGCCGCCGCCGCACTCCTCACAACGTCCGCCGGTAACGTTAAACGAAAAACGTCCGGGCTTGTAGCCACGAATTTTGGATTCAGGCAGTTGCGCAAAAAGTTGCCGGATATCATCAAATACTCCGATGTAGGTTGCCGGATTGGAGCGTGGCGTTTTTCCGATAGGTTGCTGGTTAATTTCAATTACTTTGTCAATATGCTCCAAACCAATTATTTCATTGTAAGGTAGCGGCTTCTTTTCACTTTTGTAAATATGACGATTTAAAATGGGATATAATGTTTCATTAATCAATGAAGATTTTCCGCTTCCGGAAACGCCTGTAACACAAATCAGTTTTCCTAACGGAAAATCCACCGTTATATTTTTCAAATTGTTACCTGTGGCGTTTACTAGAGTGATGAAGTTTCCGTTTCCTGCGCGTCGTGTTTCCGGTACGATAATTTGTTTTTTACCGGTTAAATAATCTGCGGTTAATGAATTGGATTTCAATATATCGTCAAAAGTTCCCTGTGCGACAATCTTTCCGCCGTGTTCACCTGCAAAAGGTCCCACATCCACAATAAAATCTGCTGCGCGCATCATTTCTTCGTCGTGTTCCACCACAATAATCGAATTTTCGGCATCGCGCAGGTGTTGCAACGATTCTATCAAACGCCGGTTATCGCGCTGGTGCAGCCCAATGCTGGGTTCATCCAAAATGTACAACACATTCACCAATTGCGAACTGATTTGCGTTGCTAACCGGATGCGTTGCGCCTCGCCTCCCGACAACGATTTTGCCGAGCGATTTAATGACAGGTATGAAATACCCACATCGGTCAAAAATTGAAGCCGCATCGCAATTTCGCGCACAATTTCATGTGCAATAATTTGTTGCTTTTCGTCAAAATATTGTTGGCAAGAAGCTACCCATAGCGCCAATTCGGAAATATCCATCATTGCCAAATCGGAAATCGTTTTGTCGCCAATTTTAAAACATAATGACTCTTTTTTCAGTCGCGCACCTTTACAAATCGGACATTCGATGGCATTTATAAATTGATTAATCCACTTTTTTAAAGAAGCCGGTGCCGAATCAAAATCAAAATTATTCATGAAATTGACAATTCCTTCAAAGGTAACTTTTTGTGGAGAAAGTCCTGTAAATTCAGATTTTATATAAATAGGTTCATTTGTCCCATATAAAATAATGTCCAAAATATCTTCACCCAAATCATTAATCGGGTCATTTAACGAGAAATTGAATTTCTCAGCCAATGCGTTCAACTGCTTAAACATAGAAGATGGTTTTGCGCTTCCCAACAACGCAATACCCCCTGCATTAATAGAGAGCTTTTTGTCCGGAATAATTTTTCCCAAATCCATTTCACTGATATAGCCCAAGCCACTGCATTTGGTGCATGCTCCGTAAGGCGAGTTGAAAGAGAAAGTGTTAGGCTCAGGTTCTTGATACGAAACGCCGGAAGTAGGGCAAATCAAGTGCCGGCTCAAATTTCGGGTTTCACCCGTAGATATATCTAATATTACTACTGTACCTTTGCCATGTTGCAATCCCAAACGTAAGCTGTTTACCAAACGCTGCGTAGCAGCATCTTTTACTTCAAATTGATCAATCACAATATCAATATCATGAATTTTGTATCTATCTAATTGAAGATTAAAAGACAGCGACACAATTTCACCGTCCACACGCGCTTTGGTAAATCCTTTTTTTCGAATATTTTCAAACCATTCTTTATAATGTCCTTTACGTCCGCGTACTACCGGTGCGAGTATGGCAATAGTTTTGCCTTTATAATTGTTTGAAATGATATCCAACAATTCACGCTCGTGGTAACTTACCATTTTTTCACCGGTTACGTAGGAATACGCAGTCGCGCATCGCGCATACAACAATCGCAGGAAATCGTAAATTTCGGTAATCGTTCCCACAGTAGAGCGCGGATTTTTATTCACCGTCTTCTGTTCGATGGCAATCACCGGATTCAATCCTGTAATTTTATCCACATCAGGGTGCTCTAAATTGCCAATGAATTGGCGGGCATACGCAGAGAAAGTCTCCATATAACGACGTTGCCCTTCGGCGTAAATCGTATCAAATGCTAAGGAGGATTTGCCGCTGCCGCTCAAGCCGGTAATTACAATTAATTTTTGTTGAGGCAGTGATAGAGAAATGTTTTTCAAGTTGTTTTCTCGTGCGCCGGTGATGCGGAGGTGATCTTCGGAAAAGGAGGAGTGTGTGGGCATAGTATCTGTTACCAATATTTTGTCCCTAACGGGACAAGAGGGATTTTGTTGTTTGTTCTATCTTTTACCAATATGTTGTCCTTTCAGGGACAAGGCGGGATTATTGTTATGTGTTCTTTTATGTTTTTCATTTGTAAAGCGTTTTGTTTTTCCATTCGTCCCGTTAGGGACGACATATTGGTGTCCCCAATATATTATTCGGGATTTTTCAAAATATATTTCTCATTATAATCAACATCAAATTTCATTAATAATTCCAAATATTTTTCCGAAAGATTACGTTTTTTATGGTGTTGTTCTTGTCGTTGAATATATTTAACAACTCTATCAATTTGCGATTTACTGTAGGAAAACGCCCCATAGCCTTCTTGCCATTTGAATTTACAAGTTAGGAAACGGTTTTGATTAATCCATAATGCTGAATTTCCTTTAATGTCTTGTATAAGATTAGATAATGATTGTGTGGGTCGCATCCCAAACAAAATATGTATATGGTCGAGCATACCTCCAATTTGCAACAATTTATGTCCATTGTTGGTAATAATTCCTGTAATGTATTTATATAATTCGTCTTGCCATTCCGGAATAACGACTTCTGTAATTTTTTCATATAGTCGTTCGCCTAATTCTTGCACAAGCGATGGATTTTCCAATAATATCGTTTTTATTGCTATATTTTTTTTCACTACCGTATTTTTTAATTCAGTTGATTGATATAACTTCCGTAACTGTCATTAAATCCGATTTGATTTTCTGTTCCGTAATCTTTTAGTTGCCAATTTTGCAAAATAATCGTCTATTTATATCAATTCTTTTAACGTATTGTATCTATCCCAATTATATTCACCCTTAGAATTGAATGCAGTTTTATTAAAAATGCGTATCAAATCTTTATTTGTCAATTTGCTTTGTATCAAATTGTTGTTATCTATTAGTAATTTTTCAGAAAACAAATTCCATTCTTCTAATTGAATTAGATATTCTAGCATCTCTCTTTTTGAATTATCTATAAGAAATTGGTATTTAGTTAAAAAATCTGTTGTAGAAATTGTATTGATTATTTCAAGTATTTCCTCCATCGTTTTTTCAGTACCGGATAAAAAACTCCACAGTTCGCTTGCAATTAATGTTTCTTCACTATCAAAATATTTATTCATATTTATAATAGAATTGAGGAAACGAGGTTTGTTGTAACTCGTTACATCTTCACTTTCAGGATTTACTGTCGGGTCGAAAGGAAAACCAATATAAAAATGCACTTCTTTGTTGGGAAAAAGTCGATATAGCGCGGCTTTACCTTCTAATATTTTTGCCTTCTCACCTCTCATTTCTCCTGAATTGGGTTTAACTGATTTTAACTCAATAGCGATTACCGAATTGAAATCTTCAAAAAACACATCAGCAGAAAAATCAATGGCATTTACTAAAGGAGAATTATATGTTCGATATAACTGAGCATTTTCCTTCGCTAAATTTGGGATTTCAAGAGAATTACTAAGGTCAGTAATAATATTATTAATGATATTTTTCTGTTTTTGCGTTATTTCACAGTTACCTAATTTTTTAGAAGTATATTCGCGTTTTTCTCCATTGCACAAATAATTTGCAACATTCTCAAAAAATGTCATTCCCAGGGTAGTATTCAATCCTTGAAGCCAACTGCTGAGACTGATAAAAAAAGGTGTATCGGAAACCTTCCCTTCTAATTTATCAGAAAATGCTTTCAAAAATGCTTCGTGAAATGGGGCATTTCTGTTATTTGAAGCATCTTCGGGAAAACTATCGAAGCGTGATATTAAGGTTTTAATTACTTCGATGGAGATTTTTTCTTTTTGTTGGTTAGTTAGTGGCATTGTTATCTTCTTTTAGTTTAACATCTTTCTATAATTATTTACCTTTTAAATGAAATATCGTCTCCGAATACGCTGCCTTATCCTTCTCTGTCCTATTTAACACCGGTCGTTTAAATTGATTAACAATCTTCATCCCTGCATTTTCGGCAATAGTAGGATACATATTGTATTTGTCGTTTGCCACAAGAAAAATATCATAATCATCTGCCAAAAAGCATTTGCAATTGTTCAAAACATCTGAAATTCCTTGAATGTAATTTTGTTTGGCTTCTTTGGTTTGTCCTTTAAAAAGCGGTCCGATCTCTAATTCATCGTTACGCTCAAAGCCGAATAAATCGTAAGCGTAAGCATGTTGCTCATGATAATCAATAAGTCCGACATAGGGTGGAGAGGAAAAGATACCTTTAATTTTTTGACGTTTTAACAACTTTGCAAATTCAGGGAACTTCTTTTTCACCTGTTCGTAAATATCCATGTTTCGACTATCACCGGTTAAACACAATTGAAAAGCGCTTGTTCTGAGTCGGTCAAATTGCTGCAATCGGCTAACCGTATCTTTAGAATATGTTTTCCACCATTTTAAAATTGAGAATAAAGGCTTGCATATTTTGCCGTGTTTACTGCAATAATAAGTGGTTGTAATCGGTTCTAACAAAGTAGCTAAGTCTGCATGGGTGGTTGCACGACAACTGCGAATAGTACGGCTCAAAATAATGCTGATAATTCTTTTTGTGGAAATGTTCTTTATCTTTTTTATTCGCTCAAAAACAAAATCAATTTCATTGCGGACATGTTGCGAATACCATTTATCTAAAAAAGTTTCATTTTTTTCTTGACGTAATTGGATATTGTACTCTTTTACCAAACTTTCGTAAATTGGCACAAACTGTTTTTCTTTTTCTGCTCCATATTTTTTTTCTTCAATTTCACCGTTCCTTAACCGGTATTTATATTCCGGAACCGGAAAATATTGATTATTAAACTTGTTGAGTTCCAGCAGTAATTTTTCTTCAAACTCAATAACATGAGAATTTTTAATAAAATCTTCTAATGATTTGGTAATTCGTTTGAGTTCGTTTTGTATGTCAGCAATATCGTATTTTGCAACTTTAGAATTTCCAATTAGTGTATTAAAAGCAGAAATATCAATACCTATGGCATGTATTCCTAATTCACAAGCTTGCACCAATGTTGTGCCGCTTCCTGAAAAAGGATCTAAAACAATGTCGTCTTTAGCAAAATAAGTTTCGGTTTTGAATTTATCTGTGTGATTGTCTAAAAAATATTCTACTAACTGCGGAATAAATTTGCCTTTGTAAGGATGTAGGCGATGAACGTGTTTGGTAGTTTCCGATTCTTTGTATTGTTCAAATGATAATGCCCAATTTAGGTCATCGCCAAGTTGGTTTTTCCAAGAAACTTCACGTTGCCCATTATATGATTTGTAGTATTTGATTAAGTCCTCTTTGGCAACTTGCGTAGAACCATTGTCGCCATTTTTCTTAATTCGCCCATATTGAACAAGATAAGAGATGTTAGATGGAGTAACTGTTTTGTTAGTATGTGCTGTTGCCCACTCGCTCGCCTCTTTAATAGTTAAAAGTTCGTTAGTTGGTGTCATTTTTTTACTCTGTAATTAGATTTTGCAAAGAAAGTATTTTATTCCTATACATAATTTCGTAATTTTTAATTTGTAATCCTCTGTTTCACCACCTCAAACAACACAATCCCCGTAGCCACCGAAACATTCAACGAATCTATCGTCCCCACCATCGGAATTTTTACCGAATCGTTACATTCACGCAAGTAATCCCATGCAATGCCTTCATACTCATTGCCCATGATGATGCAAACCGGTTGTTTAAATTCTTTATCATAGTATTTTTTCTTAGCTTTTTCATATACACCAATTATTTCTATACCGGATTCTTTCAAAAAATTTATCACTTCCACTAAATTAGAGTGTCTGCAAATAGGCAACTTTAGTAGCGCGCCGCAGGAGCTTTTTACGGCATCATCGTTCAGTTGGGCGCCTCCTTTTAAGGGCAAAACAATGGCATCTACGCCGGCGCACTCTGCCGAGCGAGCAATGGCGCCGATATTGCGTACATCAGTGATTTTATCTAAAATGACGATAAACGGATTGCGTCCTGCCTCAAAAATGGTGGGCACAATATCGAAAATACTTTGATACTCAATTGCCGATAAAAAAGCAATCACGCCTTGATGATTACCACGTGTAATTTTATTTAGTTTCTCTACCGGAACATATTGAAACGGTATTTTATGATGTCGAACTTTAATAAACAAATCTTTGAACAAATCGCCTTGCAGACCTTTTTGAATCAATACTTTGTCAATAGTTTTCTCACTTTCAATTGCTTCCAAAATAGGACGAAAACCATAAATTGTATTTTCTTGCATAATGTTTATAATTTTTTGCAAAGAAACATGATTTTTTCAATTAAAATCTGCATTTATCTGTTAAATCTATGTCATCTGTGTGCTAATTTCTTTACCTTTGCCAAAACTTTTGTTATGCAAACTCTTTATAAAAACATTCGTATTGTAGATGATACCCAAGATTTTATGGGTTGCGTTCTTGTAGAAAACGGCATCATTACCCAAGTAGCCGAAACCATTGATGAACCCGCCTTTGAAATTCTGGGTGCGTATGGTCTTTATAACAGTAATTTGGTTGTGCGCGATTTTACCGGCGAAGATGTAGTGCTTATGCCTGCCTTCACTGATTTACACGCCCATTTTCGCGATCCGGGCTTCACTTATAAGGAGGATTTACAAACCGGCTGCGAAACTGCCATCAAAGGAGGTTACACCGCGGTAAATTTAATGCCAAATACCAATCCGGTATGCAGCTCCATAAAACAAGTGCGCGAAATTGAAAAACGCGCCAAAAAGATTTGCGGAATTACAATAAACCAAACTTTAAGCATGACAAAAGACTTGGAAGGCTTCGACATCGGACATCTGAAATCATTGAAAAAAAATGAAATACTTTTTGTTACGGATGATGGTAAAGGTGTGCAAGATGATGCGGTAATGAAACAAATTTTTGAAATTTGTAAAGAAAAGAATATCATCGTGTTATCTCATGCTGAAGACGCAAAATACAGTGCCACGAATATGCGGAAAGCCGAAAATGAGATGACGGTGCGGGACATACGTTTGTTCGAACCCATTGGTGGACATCTTCATTTTTGTCACGTAAGCACCAAAGAAGCAATTGAAATGATTGCCCATGCACAAGGAAAAGGTTTAAATGTTACTTGTGAAGTAGCTCCACATCACATTTTTACCACCGGCGAAGATGCGAGTCATTACCGTGTAAATCCGCCATTAAGAACACAAGAAGATATTGATGCATTGATAAAAGCGATGCAAACCGGCAATATTTTTGCCATTGCTACCGATCACGCCCCGCATTCTGCCGAAGACAAAGAAAAAGGCGCTCCCGGAATGATTGGTTTGGAGTTAGCTTTTCCATTGTGTTACACAAAATTGGTAAAAGGCGGCTTTTTAACTCTTTCGCAATTAGTGAAACTGATGTCCACCAATCCTTCTGCTTTAATGAAACTTAATAAAGGTAAAATTGTGGAAGGGATGAAGGCGGAGTTCGCTATTGCCGAGCTTCAACAGGAATATTCCATTAATACTTCAATCATGGTGTCAAAATCGAAAAATACGCCTTTTGATGGAGTTTCTGTTTTTGGGAAGGTTGTAGAAACGGTTTTTTAGCACGCAGATGACGCAGATTTAACAGATGAACACAGATTAAATCTATAGAGTAGCATGTTTTACTTCAATCTTAACTCTTTCCAGTTATCGCCCATCGCTGCCGATGCGGTTACCGTAGGTGTCTGACTTTTACGGTTTACCAAAATAGACTGTTGGCCAACTTGAGTAGTAACATAGTCGCTCAATTCGCCAAGTGTAATATTACCTTTGGTTTCCTGTAATTTTTTGAGAAGAAAATAAGTAAATAAGCCGTGTCCTTTTTCTTTGTATGGGAATGACGTTTCATCACCTTGCGAAGAAGAAAATACCACCATATTGCCTGTGGGTACGCCGCTTTTGGCAGTAATTCTTACACCGCGCGTTTGTGCTAGCATCTGCCCATCACGACCGGCGCCACTGAAGCAGGCATCCATAAATATGATTACGGAATGAGCCGGTAAACCACCTAATATTTGATACAAATCATCTAATTTATAACCTGTGGTAACATCTGTGCCATAACCATCTACCGGCAGCAAGTAAGAATTTTTCGAATTTTCATCAGGAATGCCATGCCCGGCGTAATAGAAGATGATATTGGCTTCTCCTTTATATTGCTCCGCCACTTGTTTTATCCAATTGAGTTCGGCGCGCATGTTATTCAGTGTGGCATTGGTTTTAAAACTGATATTCTGTGCGGGAATACCCAGCGTTTTAATGCAGTATTCTCTAAACGTTATTCCATCGCTGATGGCAAACTCTACCTGTGACACATCATGGTAGTTTTCGTTAGCAATAATTACTACAAAAGTTTTGTCGTTTTTGAAGTCTGTTACAGGAATATTAATATCCACATCCGATTTCCCGATGTTAAGATTTATGGTAGTAATATTCTGATTGCCTCTTTGAGAATTCGAATTTCCGGAAATATCAACCGGAGCAAAATTATAATCAATATGAGCAATGGTGTAGTTTAACGAAGCATGATTGCTGTATTTGTACGATTTACTGCTTTGAGCAGAAAACACAACCTCGGCAAGTGCCAATTGATCGTTTTCGATAAAATATTTTGGTTTTTTTGTATAGTTGTTCCAATTATTTCTAAAGGTTTGCGCTTCATTATGAGGAACGGGCACAAGCAAGTTGCCGTATAAATCGCTTGTTATCAAATATACTTCATTGTCAGGATCATATTTTCCCAATGCTAATTCAGCTTCTTCATATTTCAACGTTAAGAATATATCTTCCGCTTCTTTGGTAAGTATGTTAATCTTTTCATTTCGAGAAGTTTCATTAACACGTTTTTGCCAATCTTCCGTTTTTTCATATTCTCCTTTTTGTTGCCATTCGTTGATTTTAGTTTGCACATAATCTTTGGCAAAAATGCTGAATTGATCGGGAAGGCAAATAGCGTTTTCTTTTATTCGTTCCTCAGCATACGCCACAAGATCATAGCTAAGCGGTTTTTCGTTGGATAATGCTTTTTTGAACCAGTACAATGCCAAAATCTGATCTGCCTCTACGCCTTCACCATTATAGTAAGACCATCCTAAATTGAATTGCGCGTTGGCGTTTCCTTTTTCTGCAGCTATGCGGTAGTCGGTAGCGGTTTGGGCGTAGGTTGCTGTGGAAACAAATGTGATAATTACTAAAAAAAGTATTTTTTTCATGTTTTTATTTTTTATTGTTAAATTTCTACCGTTATCTTCCTTTTCTCCCAATAAAAATCGCCTCCTGCTTAGTCAACCTCTGGCCAGAAGGAATTTTTATAATCCATTGATACAAATCATCCAAAGTGGTAGCGCCCTCTTTTGTTGCCTTTGAATATGGATGTTCTTTTTTGGTAAATACAAAAACGAAACTATTGGCTTCTATGTCTTCTTTGGTTTCTTTGTATAACGTATATTCAAGCATGTCGGACTGTGGAAATTTATTTTCAGTCTTAGCTTTCAGAAGTTGCATTTTTTCAATTTTATTAGGATATAATATACCGCCATTGCCGGCGTCATCAAACCAAAATATTTGCACGTAGCAATCTTTTGTAGGGGTTATAGAAAACTGTAAATTATCGTCTTCATTATATGCGACTGCAAATCCACTAATTTGGGCATCAAACTCAGGATCATATTTTACATTATTGGTTTTTACCTTAGCTTTGATTCGTACTTTGTAAAAAATCATTCCGTCAATTACTTCCGGTCCTTCTTTTACAACTTTGATATCGGTAAATTCTCCTATAATTTCTGAATTACTGAAATTTATAAAGTTTTCTACTAAATCTGAAACTGTAGAAGTTGAAGCAGATACAAAAGTTTCTATACCGGCTTCTTCAAGGGCTTTGGCTTTTGCGCGCTCCATAGCCAACATTCTGGCTTTTTCGGGAGTAATATTGGCAATTTGCCACATTCCTTCAACTTCTACGGTTTTTGTTTGTGCAAAAAGGGATAACGGAGCAGTGATTAAAAGTGTGAAAACTAATAAGTTGTATATTCGTTTCATGATGCAAGATTATTATAATTTTTAAAATGACTTTCATTCATACATTCTGCATGTTCTTTTAACTTTTCTGGCATGTTGTTAATTAATGCCTCTTTTTTTCTTCTATTCCATTTTTGTACCTGCTTTTCGCGGTAAAATGCTTCATCTATACGTGGAAATGTCTCATAATACACCAATTTTACAGGCAGATATTTTTTTGTATGATTTGCTCCTTCTCCATTTTGATGTTGTTCTAATCGCCTTGTCAAATCATTAGTACTACCAGTATAATAACTACCGTTAGAACATTCGAGTATATACATGTATCCTGTCATTTTGGTTTGTTTTTTTTAGCAAGTGTGGCTTCGACTACGCTCAGCCACCGGATCCTCTCACTTGTTCAGTCATCATAGCACCACTTCCCGCTGCCTGAGCGTAGTCGAAGGCAGCATTATTATAATTTTTTGATTTTAACAATTTCAACTTCTTCATTTTTGTATTTTGGAGGATTCATTCCTATAGTAGCGCCAATGTAAGTGGGGTCGCATATTACATACTTTTTTCCATTAATGGTAAAATAATCACCATTGACAGGAATGTTGAAGTGTACTGCCGCCGACATGTGGTCGGAATAGAGTACCAAAACAACATCCAAATCTAACAATAACCGTACCAAGTAAGAGAATAAAATGGCGCGGTCGTCGCAATCGTTGTAAGGGTAATATAAATTTTCTTCGCAAAAATTCCATTTTTCGTATCCCAAATGTTCATCATCTGTTTTATATTCGAATGCATAGTGCATGAAGTTTAGCAAAATATCCACCGCTTCGTATTCTGTTTTTCCTGCAAGTAAAGGTTTAAATTGACGAACGACGGAGTTTTTAAACGCATCATTTACAGCTGCATTGGCATTAATATCAGCATCAACTTGCGGGTAATTTCTATAATAATCTACCGCACTTTGAGAATAAGTTAATATGACGGTTTTATTTAATTTCTTTATCAACAATTCTTTATCAATTAAAACATTATTGATATTTACAGGTTTATACACATTAAAATCTAAACCGGTAATTTTATCGGAAAAATTGGTTTTATAAGTATAAATTGAGGTCGGTTCAAGGGTAGAAAATAAAAAGTAGTAAGGTTTACGATCTATTTCCAAGTAAGATATCGCATAAACATTTTGCGACGAATGTATCACCGGCTCTAATCTGTTTGATGTGCGTACAATTTTGGCATCTATCGCTAATTGGTTTAACAAGAAGACCAAAAGTACGGTAGTTTCATTCTGCGGCTTGTTTGCCCAAACCAATTTCGCATATTCACAACATAAAAGTGCTAAACCGTAATGGTTTAAAGCATGTTTGTTCTTGATTTCAACAATAACATCTACAACAGGTTGGTAATTTGCCCGACTTAGGGAACGCCAAAATTCGGCAATCGTTTTTTCTTGTGTATTTATTAAGAATAAATTTTCGAGCGCTATATCATGTGGTATTTTATAGGCAGAATTCCATAATTGAATCGTTTTATAATGAGAAACTGTGGGTGATGCATCCGGAAAAACGGGTACAACAGGTTTGGTTTCTTCTTCAATTTTTGGAAGTTCCGGTTTCAATTCATCTTCTCGCGGTGGCTCAGCCTTTTTAATCGGAATTTCTATAGGCGCCGGCAACTCTTCTTTTGTTGGTTCTGCCATCGGCGGCGTTTTTGGGTTGGGTTTTACCGGTGCGGGAATTTTTTCAAAAACCTGAAATTCTTGCCATTGCTGCTCTAATGCTTTCGCAAAAACTGCATTTATGGAATCTTGAAATGTGCTAAATTGTTGGTTAATAGATTTTTGAAACTCTTCAAAAGATTTATCGAAGTTTTGGTTGTTTTGAGCTTGTATATAAACCGGTAGTGAGATGCAGAGGATGAAGATTAATTCCTTCATATTTAATCTATAATTTCATCGGGAACGATTTTCTTGGAATTTTCCATCATTCTATCCATACCCATCATTTTTTCCAACTGTGCTCTGTTAATTTCCAAATCATTTTTAAGCTCATCTAAAACAATTTGTTGCGCTAAGTTCATCGCTGCTTTCATATCATACACCATCGTCATTCTTAATTCTACATTATTGTTTGGCTTAGGTCTGTATATTTCAAAGACTTTAACCACACGTCCCAATTTTTGAGAAACAATATTTTTTGAATTCTCAACTGCTTTTGTAATTGAAGCCGCTTCTGTTTGAGATATTTCCTGATTGGCTACTGCCATGTCCACCAACGAAGCTACATTGGTTTGAATAGCACCGGCAATTCTTACTTTTGCCAAGTTTTCAGCTTGCATTTGTGCAGCAGAAACGGTATTGGCAACCACCTGATTGGTTACCACAATGTAACGTGGAAAGCCCGAAGGATCCATTTCATATTGTTTCATCCAAGCAGTTTCCAATTGTTTATCTATGGGCAATCCCATAGTTTTCCAACCCTCTTTTTGAAGTCTTTTAGCTTCTTTTTGAGCATCTTTCCCTGCTTTTTTATATAAATCGCTCTTTACTTCTTTTTGTTGTTTTTGCTGAGCTTTAATTTCTTGTTTCTCTTGTTTTGTTTGTGCATTTAAGTTAAATGCAATACTTACTATTAAGATAATTCCTAAAATTTTGCTTACTTTTTTCATAACATTAAATTTTTAAAGTTTGTAATTGTTTATTATTTTTGCTGTTTACTAACATATAGGTTTTCAAATTCCAAATCTATCATTTGTATTTCATTTAAAAATCTTCTTCATAGTAAAAAATTATGCAAATATCTCAAAAAAATTGAATTGCAGATAACTCGCTATTCAAAAAGTACCCTCACCATCTCCTCAATCTTTCCTACCGGAACTAATTTTACCTGATATTTTGAAGCATCTACTCCCTTCATATTATATTTCGACAAGAAAAAGCGTTGAAAGCCCAATTTATCAGCTTCGGCAATGCGTTGCTCAATGCGGGGTACGGGACGCACCTCACCACTCAGCCCCATTTCACCGGCAAAGCAAGTTTTAGCATCAATCGAAACATCGGCAGTAGAGGATAAGATAGCGGCCATGATTGCCAAATTGATGGCGGGGTCGTCAATACTAAATCCACCTACAATATTCAAAAAGACGTCTTTAGCACCCAATTTGAAGCGACATCGTTTTTCTAAAACTGCCAATAACATGTTTAAACGGCGCAAATCGAAGCCGGTAGCGGAACGTTGCGGCGTGCCATAAACCGCTGTGCTCACTAACGCCTGTGTCTCAATCATTAACGGACGATTACCTTCTAAGACGGCAGCTACCGCAGTACCACTAAACAGCTCGTCATGGTGTGAAATCAAAATTTCCGAAGGGTTGGATACTTCATGCAAACCGGTGGCATTCATCTCAAAAATACCCAACTCGGAGGTAGAGCCAAAACGATTTTTAATGCAACGCACAATACGATATCCATAATGTTGGTCGCCTTCAAATTGTAACACAGTATCTACAATGTGTTCCAATATTTTAGGACCCGCAATGGCGCCGTCTTTCGTAATATGCCCGATTAAGAAAACGGGTAGGGCAGTGGTTTTTGCCAAATGCTGGAGTTCAGCAGCGCATTCTTTTATTTGAGAAATAGAACCTGCCGCCGAATCAATGAGTGCACTTTGCATTGTTTGGATAGAATCCACAATGATAATGTCCGGGTTTAACTCTTCTATGTGTTTTACAATCTCTTGCGTTTGCGTTTCTGTAAGAATAAACAAATTTTGATTGGGATGTTTCGAAATCCTTTCGGCGCGCATTTTTAGTTGCGTTTCGCTTTCTTCACCGGAAATGTAAAGCACTTTGTGCCTTTGTAACGCCAATCCCATTTGCAGCAAAAGGGTAGATTTTCCAATTCCGGGCTCGCCGCCAAGCAATGTGAGTGATCCGCGCACGATTCCTCCGCCCAATACTGTGTCAAGTTCCTGATAACCTGTGGTAATACGCGGCATCTCTTCCAATTCGATTTCGCTAATCGATTTGGGTTTCGATTTAATCAGTGTGGATAATGCTTTGCCTTTTTGTTTCTCTTCGCGATGTATGACTTCCTGCTCAAAAGTATTCCATTCGCTACAGGATGGGCATTTACCTATCCATGTAGCTGATTGGTATCCACAGTTTTTGCAATAAAAAAAACGAGTTGATTTTGCCATTGTTTTTTGGTATAAATTTATGAGTTTATGTAAAAAATATTCATGCAAAGAAATTATTTTTTTCTCAATGCTCTCAAAATTTCCTATACTTTCGCAAATCAAAATTTAATCATTGATTAATGAAGCATAGAAAATTATTTTTATTAGATGCTATGGCGCTCATTTACAGAGCATATTATGCCATGATTCGCTCTCCACGCGTAACCAGCAAAGGACTAAACACCTCCGCAATTTTTGGTTTTACCAACACATTGTATGAAGTGATTCGCAACGAAAATCCTACCCATTTGGCGGTTTCGTTCGATACAGGCGCTCCAACCCTGCGTCATGCCGAATTTGAAGCTTATAAAGCGCATCGTGAATCCACTCCCGAGGATATTGTTAAAGCCATTCCCTACATTTACAGACTTTTAGAAGCATTTAATATTCCTATTTTAGTAAAAGACGGCTATGAAGCCGACGATATTATAGGAACGTTAGCAAAAAAAGCGGAAGCAGAAGGTTTTGAAGTTTATATGATGACTTCCGACAAAGATTATGGTCAGTTGGTTTCGGAGCATGTTTTTATGTACAAACCCGGTAAGTTCGGGCAAAAAGCGGAAACGATAGGCGTAAAGGAGATTTGTGAAAAATACGGTATTGAACAGCCCGAAGAACTTATTGATATCTTGGGTTTGTGGGGCGATGCTTCCGATAATATTCCGGGTGTGCCCAACATCGGCGAAGTAAAAGCCAAAAAATTGATCCAACAGTTTCATTCTATTGAAAATATCTATCAACATCTTGATGAAATAGACAACGATAAGTTGCGTCAAACATTGATAGATTACCAAGAACAGGCATACATGTCTAAAATGTTAGCAACCATCATGCTTGATGTACCCATTGACTGCGATTGTGAAAAAACGGCAGTGCGCGCCCCCAATTTCGATGCCCTGCGCAGTTTATTTCATGAGTTAGAGTTTCGGGCGTTGGGCAACCGTATTTTGATGGAAATGCAGGAACAATATACAGGAGAAAGGAAAAAGGAGAAAGGAGAAGGGAGCCTAGGGGCAACCTTTACGGTCGCCCAAAAGAAGATAGGAGTTATGCCCGATTTGTTTAATCAAGATATTGACGACGTAGGGGCGCAAAATTTTGTGCCCTCCGATGATATTTCCATTTATAAAACATTTAAGGATAAAACACATGATTTAACCGAATGGAACAATGATTATTCACCTCAACCGAACCAATCCATATTTTTTGAATGGATTTACATCAACGATGCCATTTCAGGTTTTGCTTTTTCGGAAATGGGCAAACAAATTTACTATCACCATATCGGTACGGGCGCAAAATTTTGTGTCCCAACAATGGATATTTTAAAAACCATTTTCGAATCTTCCCGCGAAGTCATATCCTTCCAAACCAAAAACATTTTTAAATTTTGCGAAGCGCATCAGATAAATGTTGAAGCTGTGGTTTTCGATTTGCAAGTGGCGCACTATCTCATTCAACCGGAGATTTCACATCAATTGGAAAGAATTACCGAATCTTATTTAGAGTATGAATTGATTAACAGTGAAAAAAACAATACGCAAAAGACTCGAATAGAGGTAACTTGCGAAAAAGTGGAAATTTTTGCACAATTGTTCCCCATATTTAAAGAAGAATTAAAAAACGCATCGTTGGAAAAATTGTTTTATGATATTGAAATGCCCTTAACTCAAGTGCTTGCCGGTATGGAACGTACCGGTATTAAGATTGATAAGAAGATGTTGGAGGAAAGTTCTGTTGCGATAACAAAAGAGATTCAAAATATTGAAAACCGGATTTTTGAATTAGCCGAAGCAAATTTTAACATCGCATCACCGAAACAATTAGGAGAAGTTTTGTTTGAAAAGCTCCGCATTATTGAAAATGCCAAGTTGACGAAAACTAAACAATACCAGACCGGCGAAGAGATTTTACAAAAGCTTTATCAAAAACATGCTATCATTCCACTTATTTTGGAATGGCGTTCGCTAACTAAATTAAAATCCACATATATTGATGCATTGCCGCAACTAATAGACTCTGAGACAGACAGAATTCATACTACTTTTCAACAAACGGTAACTTCTACGGGAAGATTAAGCTCCATTAATCCTAATCTGCAAAACATCCCTATTCGTACGGAGCGAGGTAAAGAGATTCGCAAAGCGTTTGTGCCTTCTTCGGACAAAAATGTATTGGTTTCCGCCGATTATTCGCAAGTGGAATTGCGTATTGTAGCTGCTATGGCAAAAGATGAGAGCATGATTCAAGCATTTCAACAACAACAAGATATTCACACGGCTACGGCTTCGCATGTATTTCACGTGCCGCTAAACGAGGTTACCAAAGAGCAGCGCCGTTATGCCAAAACCGTCAATTTCGGTATTTTATATGGAATGTCGGCATTCGGATTGGCCGATAGGCTGCACATTCCGCAAGGTGAAGCCCGACAATTAATTGCCGATTACAACAGCAGCTTCCCGAAAATAGAGCAATTTATGAACGGCATCGTAGAACTTGCCCGAAAAAACGGCTACGTAGAAACTTTGTTAGGCAGACGTCGTTATATTCGCGACATCAACTCCGGAAATGGCATGTTGCGCAAGTCGGCAGAACGCAATGCTATTAATGCTCCCATTCAAGGCACTGCCGCCGATGTGATTAAAATTGCGATGATACGCATTTACCGAGAGTTAAAAAACAGAAAATTGAATACGAAAATGGTATTGCAAGTACATGACGAATTGGTGTTTGACGTACCCATGGAAGAGTTAGATATCATAGCACAAATAGTTCCCGACCTAATGAGTTCAGCCCTTGAAATGGAAGTACCTTTAGTAGCGGAATTGAGCTTTGGGAGGAATTGGTATGAAGCACACTAAATAGTGACTAATGATTAACCTCACAATTTAAATTTTAATCAATCTAACTTCAAAATTATCAATATACCCTGTCTTTTTATCTTCATTCCAGATGTAAACTTTTAAAATAGAGTTCTTTTTTAATTCATCAGCATTTATTTCTGTCTCACATTTTGCATGCCACCAATTAGAGTAAGCACGTATAAATTTATTAATTTCAAAAGCACGCCAAATATAAGTTTCATTCTCATTTTCAATAGCAATAACAAACTTGGCATTAGTAGGGCTTTCAAAATAACAGTTTAAATTGCAATTGATTAATAATTTATTACCATCCTCAAGATGAAGCGAATCTAACGGAAACTCAAATGTAGATGAATACTCAGAAAATTTATTCGACTTTTCACCGGCATACTTAATCTCCTCTGAAATAATACTTTCACTCCAAAATGGAAAAGAATTTTCAAAATCGTTTAGCGTATGAAATACAGGGTATTTTGATAAATCTACCCACGATAAATCGGTCATTTTATATATATGCATATCCATTTCACGGTCTTCAAACAGTAATTGGTTAGAAGCAGCAACATTTTTTACATAATAAGGCAAATCATCATAATTCAATCCCGACAAATACAAAGTATGTTTATTATAAAGCAATATATTTTTTCTGTCGAAGGTCGGGTTTTCTTTAAATTCATCATACGTAATAAACTTAATCGGGGAGTTTGAATTGAAGCCGATGTAATATTCTCCCAGACGTTTTTGAACTATATCTGTAATAACATAGCATTTTTCATTTTTGCGTATAATTTGCTCCAAAACATGCTCTTTTTGTTTATCGTATTGTATATATTGTGCATATTTAAACCAATCGATCACTTGAAAGAACAAAATAGTTACAAAAATGCCAACAAATAATACTTGAAATATCTTTTTGGGTTTTAAAAACAGATACACGCAAAATAAAATCGTTAAAGGTAAATAAAACTGTGAAAATATTTTATATCCTGAAAAATATGCAATAAGAGAAACACCAAGCAGTATAATAATGATAGGAATTCCTTGTTTTTTCTCTTCAAGAAATCGCGTGATGATAATAGATGCAGGAAAGGATACTATAGGAATAAGAAAAAGATAATGTCTTGGATCAATGCACATTGGAGAATAAGAAGTGAAAGATATCGTCATAAAATTGCAGGAAAGTATCAAAATGACAGAAGAAACAAAAAAGAAAGAAAACGAATCTTTCATTTTAAAATAACTCAAAACATTCTTTTGAAAAAAGTAAGCCAACACAAAAACAAAACCAATGATCATATTTTGGTATATGCACATATCCCAAAAATCCCAAGCAATACGTTTCAATAAAATTTTCAAAGATTGCTGATCGTAACTGCAAAGATTTAAATAACTGTTATTAATGATAGCTTCGAAACGGTATAAAAAATTGTCTGTGAGCCACCAAGTTATAAAAAAGTAAGCCATTAACAAAACAAATCCACACAAAATACTGTATATCCAAAATTTACGGTCTTGCTTGTGAATCATATCCCAAATAAAAATATACAATAACAATGGAAGTATTAAAATTACAACTTCTTTAGCCAGAAAACCCCAAAACAGAGCGATTGCAAAAAGAAAAGCATGTAATAATGCAGGTTTTTTGGTAGAGTTGTATTTATATTTATGAAGAACTGCTAATGCGGCAAAAACAGAAAAAGCAACATAAATATCTGAAGATAATTTGTCTGACCAAAGGATAAACCAAGTTGAAAAAGTAGTCAAGGAAAGCGCAATGAGAATGATTTTCCAATTTCTATCTTTCAGTATTAAAAACAGAATAATAAGTATAAAAGCTGTAGCAATCAATGGTGGAATAGCAGAAGCAAAGTCAGAAATTCCAAACAGGGAATATGATAATGCCGTTGACAGAACAACGGGCGCTCTATAAGAAAAATGATCATCGTAATCAATTGTCCCTTGCAAAAAATCGGAAGCCATTTTTGCATATTGCATATCATCGTAACCATAATGCCCGATATATCCGAACTTATGGAATAAGACTAAACCTGCTAAAAATAAAAGTAAGATAGCATATTTTCCTAAATCATTTTTTTTCATATTTATGAATATATTTAATGCAAAAAAACAAAAAAATTAGGACGAATGTGTTAAAAGTTAATTTCTCTTTTTTTTCACTATTTTTGCCCGCTCAATTCAAAATTCAAAATTAATATGCGTCCAGATTTTAGTAAAGTTGATCCTAAGAACGTTAAAAAAGATAAACAATCATTCAAAGCGTGGGCTGTAGCCCACAACATTGATGCCGATTGGCTTACGGCAGAACAAATTCCCGTAAAACCGGTGTATGGAAAAGATGATTTAGCCGGTATGGAACATTTGAATTACGCCGCCGGTCTTCCGCCTTATTTAAGAGGCCCTTACTCCACCATGTATGTGCAAAAACCTTGGACCATTCGCCAATATGCCGGATTTTCTACCGCTGAAGAATCGAACGCATTCTATCGTAGAAACTTAGCTGCCGGACAAAAAGGACTTTCCATCGCGTTTGACTTAGCCACACACCGCGGTTACGATTCCGATCACGAACGCGTAGTGGGTGATGTGGGAAAAGCCGGTGTAGCCGTAGATTCTATTTTGGATATGAATATTTTGTTTGACCAAATTCCATTGGATCAAATGAGTGTTTCTATGACTATGAATGGTGCGGTGTTGCCCATTTTGGCATTCTATATTTTGGCTGCCGAAGAGCAAGGCGTGCCGATGGAAAAATTAACAGGAACGATTCAAAACGACATTTTGAAAGAGTTTATGGTGCGGAATACCTACATTTATCCGCCACTGCCTTCCATGAAAATTATTGCGGATATTTTTGAATATACAGCGAAAAATATGCCGAAATTTAACTCTATTTCCATTTCAGGATACCATATGCAAGAAGCGGGTGCCACTTGCGATATTGAATTAGCTTACACTTTGGCGGATGGTTTGGAATATTTGCGCGCAGGCGTAAATGCCGGCATGAACATTGATGATTTTGCACCTCGTTTATCATTCTTTTGGGCAATAGGAATGAATCACTTCATGGAAATTGCTAAAATGCGCGCTGCCCGTATGTTGTGGGCAAAAATTGTGAAGCAATTTAATCCGAAAAATCCGAAATCGTTGGCTTTGCGTACACACAGTCAAACTTCGGGCTGGTCGCTCACCGAGCAAGATCCGTTTAACAATGTAGCAAGAACCTGTATTGAGGCAATGGGTGCCGCATTGGGACATACACAATCGTTGCACACTAATGCGTTGGATGAAGCGATTGCCTTACCTACCGATTTTTCGGCGCGTATTGCACGGAATACGCAAATCTACATTCAGGAAGAAACCCAAATCTGTCGCGAAGTAGATCCGTGGGCAGGTTCCTATTATGTGGAAACTTTAACACACCTGATTGCAGAGCGCGCATGGAAACATATCCAAGAAATTGAATCATTGGGTGGCATGGCAAAAGCCATCGAAACCGGCATCCCGAAAATGCGTATTGAAGAAGCAGCAGCACGCAAACAAGCGCGCATTGACTCCGGACATGAATCCATTATTGGCGTGAATAAATATCGTTTGGAGAAAGAAGACCCGATTGAAACGTTAGAAGTGGATAATACCGCCGTGCGTGAAGCTCAGTTGAAACGTCTGGCAAAGCTTCGCGCCAATCGTAATGAAGCGGATGTTCAAGCAACTTTAATAGCGCTCACGAAATGTGCGGAAACCGGCAAAGGAAACCTATTGGAACTGGCAGTGGATGCGGCGAGAAAACGCGCTTCTTTAGGTGAAATTTCTTTAGCATTAGAAAAAGTATTTGGTCGTTACAAAGCAAAAATAAATTTAATTACAGGCGTGTATAGTTCAGAACAACAAAGTAATGCAAACTTTAAGAAAGCTTGTATGATGGCAGATGAATTTGCCAAAAAAGAGGGACGTCGTCCGCGTATTATGGTTGCCAAAATGGGACAAGATGGGCACGACCGTGGGGCAAAAGTGGTTTCTACCGGTTATGCCGACATTGGATTTGATGTGGATATGGGACCGCTGTTCCAAACGCCGGCAGAGGCAGCGAAACAAGCCGTAGAAAACGATGTGCACGTATTGGGTGTTTCTTCGCTTGCCGCGGGACACAAAACGTTAGTACCGCAAGTAATTGAAGAACTCAAAAAATTGGGTCGCGAAGATATTTTAGTGGTAGTAGGTGGCGTAATTCCTCCGCAAGATTATGATTATCTGTACAAAGCAGGTGCTACTGCCATCTTCGGACCAGGTTCCGTTATTTCCGATTGTGCAATTAAGATTTTGGAAATTTTAGAAAGATAAAAAGAGGATTTACTCAACAAATTGGAGGTAAATCTTCAATAATTTTTCCGCTACTGCGGCATCGTTATATCTTTCGCGAGATAATTGTAAGGCACTTTCTTTACAATTATCGTAAATGACAGGATTTGTCAGCATTTTCCTTAATGCTTCTGCCAAATGTTCGCTGTTGTTAGGCGTGTATAGTAAACCGGCATCTCCTACAATTTCGCTGAAAGAGCCGGTGTCCGGTACAACGGCAGGTCTGCCGACAGCAAAAGCCTCACTTAAATACAACCCAAATGCTTCATTGAACCGTAAAGGAACGCAAATCAGGGAAATATCTTTGTAGAAAGTAATATGTTCATTCAAAGAATAATGTTCCGACCATATCACATCGTTTGCATAAGGTTTTAAAATACTTTGGATGTGTTGCACAAATTTTTTGTTTTCCCGCGTATATCCGCCACCGATTTTTAGTTTTAAGTTAGGAATTGTATTTTCACTTTTCAATTTTACGAATGATTGCGCCAGAATATCTAATCCGTTTTCATAATTCATACGATAATAAAAACCAATGGTGGGTTTTTTTGGATAATTTGAAGACTTGTACTTTTCAATACTCACGCCCGGATAAACAACATCTATCTTCTTAATTTCCGGAATTTTACTCAAAGCAACTGACCTGTAAAATTCACTTGAAGCAACGAACCTGTCGATATATTTCGAATTAACTCCAATAGCTTTCCATGCTTCTTGAGCATACCGGCTTTCAAGGCTATCTAACCATATTTCTTCATCCTGTACCGAACAAACCACAGGAATATTAATGTGGTTTTTAATCGCTTTAGCAATTCCCACCAACATTGAGGTTGACAGATGAATAATATCAGGTCGCTCATGATTCTCAATCCAATGGATGATTTTTTCGGCTTGTTTGGCAAAATTCTTATCATCACCATTGATCATGGAAAGCGTCATTTGCTCCATTCCTTTGGCGGAGGTTGTTCCTGAAAGAGAAGATGCCATACGTAGAAGAGATGGAGAATCAAGGATTTTTTCAAGAAAGCGCGGCATTTTTCCTTTTTTGAAAAATTTTTGCGCCACATAATAGGACGTCGCCGGAAAAAATAAAGGCGTATCCGCGAGAAACGATTTATCGGTTAACGGAAGGTACAGCGGCATGATAACTACATCGTGTCCTGTGTTGCGTAATGCCTGTGCATATAGATTGTCGCGGAAGCAGTTACTGCAATAGAAGGTGTCGCCGGAGCTGGTAGTGATGAGTAGGATTTTCATGATTATTGAAAATTAGTTTTTATTTCTGAATTGAAGATGTTCCATCTTTTTCCCTGCCAATCTTTTTTCACTAACAATTTCAAATCCTAATTTTAAATACAATTTTTTAGCATTAGGGTTGTCTTTATCTACAAGCAAACCCAGCGTTTCATTTCTTTTGCAAACATACTCATCAATCAAGAATTGAAATACTTTAGAGCCGATTCCTTTTCTTTGGTAGTGCGGACTTACACCAACACAGTCAATATAATATTCTCCGGCTTGTGTCTCATTTTCAGGATTAAAATCTCTATTAAACATTGATTTTATTTCTTTGGCTACAGGTTCTCTCAGTTCTAATAGTTTAGCTCCATCATACACAATTGCAACTGCAACGACTTCGTTTTCGATTTCTACCACCCAACAATTTTCATACGAATATTGAGTGGCTTTTTTACTGATTAGATTTACCAGAAATTGAGTTATTTTTTCTATAGAATTTTCTCTAACAAATTGATAAACTATGTCTTCCATAGCTAACAACATATAGACTGCAATAGCTTTTGAATCTTCTGCTTTGGCTTTTCGGATTAGCATATTTATTTTTATTAATAAACGCAGATAATATAATTAGCTCACGAAACACATACTTTATTTTACTATTTAATAACTATTAACGTCAACTTTTATTCATTTTTGCGTTCTAATTTTTCCAATAGACTTGGAACAAAAGTTTCACTAAAACCGGCAACAACTCCAAAAACTATGTATACTAAGGTTGAATTTTCCAATTCTTCAGTTATACCAAAAATTAAATTAGATTTAATAGCAAAATATACAATTACAGCACTAACAATTGAAATAAAAATTCTTTCAAATCCGTAAATTACGTACAGGTACGTTTTAATTTCTTCCTCAAAGATATTTTTTCGAAGTCCTCCACTTACAGATACAAAACCTCCAATAGCACCTGAAGTAACAATGAAAATCAAAATTGTAATTTTATTAGGAAAAGAATTGCAATAATATGTAAAAATTGAGAATAAAATCAATAAAGCAGTAATACTACATGTTGTTATCAGATAGCATAGCTTTTTTTTGAAGCGCCGCCTATATTCATCATTTATTTTTTTAATAAGAGCATCGAAATTTTTGTTCGCCTTCTCCGGGTCTCCATTCAATGCCATTGAGAGAATGCTGGCAATTTGAGACTTTATTAAAGCAGCGTCAATAACTTTATGTAGTAATCCTTTGATAATTGTTAATTTATCTATAATCTCGTTATATCGATTTCGGAATTCAGGATTACCCTCAACTTCAGGGCAAAGCATGACTTTTAAAGATTTTGAAAGTATATTCGTCTCAATTTCATAGACAATATAATCCTTTGCTTTAATATGCACTTCGGCTATAGTATATCCTAAAGTGTCTTTTTCTCCAACAACGTAGGAATCCATTTTTTCACGTTGTTTTTCTTTATAGTTCTTTTCTTCTTCTGGCATATAGATAAAATTGAATGTTTAAACATATGCAAATAAACAAAAAAAACTATATCCTCAAATTTCAGCCATCTTCATTTTTTATCTCCATATTTACTATACTACACCAATACCTGTCCGCTTAAACCTGCTCCATTGCTAACGGAGTAAAAAGCTCTATCAAATTCTCTTCCGGATCTCGCAAATGAACAACGCGCATGCCCCAATCAGGCATATCGGTTGGCTGATTAATAAAATGGATGCCTTTCTTCAAAAATGCTTGATACGTTTCATCAACATTTTCTACTTCAAAAGACACCAACGATTTCTCACGGTATCCGGATGGTTGCGTTTTGTCAGCATTACCTACTGCCGGCGCCATAAAATCAGAAACAAATATAGCAATTCCTTCAATTCCTTCTGCTACTTTGAAACTGGCGTAACAACCTTCTTCGTCTCCCCATAAGGTTTCTAAACCAAGTTGTTCGGTGTAAAATTTGAAACATTTTTTGTAGTCTTTGACTAACAATCTTACATTACTAAATTTCATAATCGTTTAATTTTTTGTTATTAAATTATTTTTATAGGGCAATTTTGTTGCTAGTGCTCTTTGACCGCTTTTTATTCAAATAGATTAATGGTATAATCCAAAAGCTCTGCTCCGCCTATTTCTCCATGTCCGGGTATAATTTTTTTTACCTTTGGATATTTCGCTTTCACTTTCTTTACTGTTTTTGCCCATTCTTCAACATTGGCTTCTGTAAGGTTACCCTTTCCGGCGCCATTGTCTTTTATTAAACATCCGCCAAACATAATCTCTTCATAAGGAAAATACCCAATCACATTATCACAGGTATGTCCTTCTCCGAGAAATTCAACATATACTTTCTTATCACCAACTTTTAACTCCACATATTCATCAAAATTATGTTGTGGTTTTGGAGCATCATTCTTATTTGCCATCTCTATCGTTTTTTTATAAGCATAAGAAGCGATTCCTTGTCTGTGAAATTCATTCAGACCTCCTAAATTATCTACATGGTAATGTGTTGGGATAACGGCTATAATTTTGCAATTTAGCGATTTTGTTATCCAGTCAATCAATTCAGCAGAGGATTTGTCATCCACCGGAGTATCGAAAACAACGGCTTCATTCTCATGAATAACAATCATTCCGCTGCATGGAACTTTTCCGAAATCTTCTGTATCAAGGTATGAAACATGTTGATATACATGTTCTGAAATCTGATTGATTGACAATGTTTCAGATTTATAGACTTCTTTTTTTATTTTTGTTTCTTTACATCCGAATAGGATGCAAATTAAAATCAGTACATACAAAAATCTTTTCATATTTAATATTTTTTAAAGGAGATTTAAATCCGTTCTTTTATCGTTACGTGTATTTTTTCTCCTGCCTGTTTATTTATTTTTTTTCGTATATCTTGACGGATTCCAATAATATAACAAATAGAACCATCTTCATTTTTTATTCCCATATTTACGACACTGCCGTCATACGGTTCTCCATCAAACTCGGCGTGAACTTTTACCCTTCCTTTTCCAAATTCTTTTCTTAAGTCATAAGGAAACACAATATAAGCGCCATCAATATCAGGAACTTTTTTTATTTCGGCTTCAAATTTATAGGTTTTGTTGTTCATTTTTTTGTGTTTTGTGTAGTTGTCTTTTTAAAATTGATCTGATAATTATCTTATGGAATGGCTTAATGAAAAAGAAATACGCCCTTCCCCAAAAGTTGTTATAATGAACAATCGTTGTCAAGTAAATAAATGAATTGGCTCTGTCAACGAAAACTGATGTTCTGAAATCGAGATGTTTGTCATTTTCGCCCATGACGATTTCGTTTTCATTCTGTTCGATTATGGTAAAATAAGTGGTTTGTTCTTCTTTTACTTTTTTATCTGATTTTAATCCGAAAATGGCTACGATTGAGTTTCTTATGGCCATTAACCCATTTACCCACTTTGGGAGGTTGAATATTGCGGCTGTAATTTCTTCTACAGTGTCGTTTGTTGATTTAGTTATGCGGTATGAATCACAGTAATTAATTTTGGGGAAATCAGTTGAGATTATGGAATTTTGGGGGACTGTTGTTGAGCTTGTTACACTTTTCATTATTATGCTGTATCTATACTGTAAAATGTACTAAAAATTTAACTCTTTATCCAATGTTTGCCGCAAGTACCCCTTCACCACCCCCTTCACAAACCCCACCACACAAAAAACAAAAACCATTAAAAAAACAATCGCAATCCCCCAAGTTCCACCACTCACATTTCCAAACCCCATACTCATTCCCAACAATGCCCCCAACGTCCCTGTTAAAATAGCACAAAGCGGCACAACAACATTCTCTTTATAAATTAAATTAAATATCCGTTTTTCCTCAAATCCCAACGCACGATACAACATGATCTCTTTCATTCGCGCAAGGAGGTTTTTACGGACAACGATAATGAAACTGAAAATGCCAAGCAATAAACCCAACGCTCCCAAGGTCAGAAAAATAGTAAGATAAGTATCGGTAACGCTGTAAAACATTCTCAATCTTTCGCCGGTGGTCATTACGCGCACGCCGTAATTGTTCAATGCCTGTGAAATAAGCATTTTGGTCGCGTCAATTTCTGCGTCCGGTACTTTAATCAGCATGATTTCACTGCCGGATATTTCGCTCCAGATTTCTGAGAACAAGGTTTTATCAAGTAGTATGTAGCCTTGATAAATGGAATTTTGAAGCGTTCCGGCTAATGCGATAGGTATGCTTTCACCTTTTTCACCTGTGTACACAAGCGTATCGCCCAATTTTTTTCCCAGACTCCACGTCAAAACGGTTTCGTCAACCAACGCGGGGTATATGGAATTTTCGGCGGTTTTGAATTTATCGAAAACGTTTTTACCGGCATCGTCAAAAATGGTTTTCCCAATTTTAAAGTCGCTATTTTTCAAATCATCCATACCTATCCCTAATACATTCGGATTTACCACCTTATTCAGATTGAGGCAACTTGCATCATCAGCGCTGTATTTTAACAGTTGTACGACATGCGTATCTTCGGGCAAATCATTCAATGCCAATTTGGCGCGCCCTTCTTCGGTTTGGAGGTTATGATATACCGGTACGCTCGTTTCGCACCAAAGCGAAAAACCTCCTGTGGCTGTGCGAATTTGGGAACTATCGGCAAAACTCCGACGGTTCAGCCCCACCGAAAATACGATAAGTATTCCTGATGCCAGTGATATGAATGATAACATCGCCTGTTTTCTGTTATAAAATATCGAAGCCCATATCAATCTTGAGGTATCAAATGGCTTGTTGAGATTTACTTTTCTTTGCTTATTTTTTGCAGATTTCTTTTTCAACGTACGGATAATACAGATGTACAACAACATCAAGGATAAAACAACTCCGAAAAACATGCCAGCTGCAATAGTTATTAAATGAGGATATGTCCTAAAACCTTCGGTATGCGTCGCTCCCTTCCAAACATTACCAAGCAGAAATAAAACCAAATAAGTATAAAGTAATCCGACAATTACGCCTAATATAGCAGAAGTAAATACTACGGGGGTTGATTCCCTTAGTAACAATCGTAAAATGCGTCTGTTGGAAAAACCCGTAGCTTTTAACAGATTTAGCTCATTGCGCCTGCGGAAAAGCATCTCAGATAGCGGAACTATCATTAACATGCCGGCAGAAATGATAATGAAAAATCCGAGCGACAGAAATAAACTTGAAAAGTCAACTCCTGATTTAGCAGCGGTAATACCGGCTTCGCGAGGGTAAATCAGCTGAATGTCGAACATCTCATATGTCAAATCTTTTAAGCGTGTTGGGTCATTGATTTGTAAAGCAGTCGCGCTTCCGTAAGCATTTTCCCAACGCGGCGCCAAAGTAGAGTAGGGGACAATGGCTTTGGGTGTATTCCTGTATTTCCTCCAATAATCCTCATCTTCGTCTGTGATTAACTTCATGTTAATAGGCAAATCGCTGTTCCAGTCCGTGCAACGTTCTACATTAGATAAACCGGGAAAATCTGCTACTAAGGTTGGGTCAGCTTGTATTTCTACTAAGGGAACTATTTTTCCAACCTTAAGATAAACAGAGTCTTCAATTAAAGTTTTAAATTGCCGTGAAATGAAATAGCTAATAGATAAAGTGTCATTTAGCTTAACATTCAACCTTTTGGCGGCATAATCCGAAAGGATGATTTCATCGGGATTTAAACGTTGTCCTTTGTAATAATCAACTGCCGTAATGAATGAATAGGGAATACTTTGGTCATTTTTACGGATAGAATTAGCCAAATAAGTGTAAATCCGGTTAGATGAGGGATCTTGTTTGCAGAGCGTTTCAACCACATTATCCTGAATAAAAACCCGATTGGAAGTTATGGTTGTTATTTGATTCTCGGTTTTGACGTTCAACCCCGATTGCGCATAATCCCATGCAGAAGCAAAATCATCTTTTGAAATGATCCGGTCGGATAAGATAACATTAATTTTCTCTGAAATATCCATTGCCTCAGCCAATTCCTCTCTGTTAATAAAAATATTGAAAGGTATGGTTTGCTCGTTTTTCAGATTGAGGTTACCGCCTTCTCCCACAGTAATAACAGATTCCAATTCCAATCTCAAACTCGTGGTATAGGTGTCTGTTACAAACATGGATCCCAAAGGAACCATTCCCTGAGTAGGCAATCGCAAAACGATATCCTGTGTTTGCGAGGTTTTTATTTCATTATAAAGCGCAGTGTTTATTTTGGCTTGTCCTTTTTTTATCCCTAAATCATCTGTTCCCCAAACCGTAACGGGAATCAATTTTCCGGATACGGAAACGAAACCGTTCATCAATAAAATGCCCCGTGGGGGTGGAAAATTTTCCGCCTCTATCTCCAACGATTTAATAATATCATCATCCAAATACGAATACTGCGAAAAAATGATCGTTTCAGTTTTTCCCAGCCGTTCCTCCACCCGCTTAACTAACGTACTGCGCACCGAATCACCCACCATAAGACTTCCGGTGATGACCGCTACTGCTACGATCACGGCTATAGCAATCAAGCGATAAAAGGATTTATATCGGAAAATGCTTCTTAGGATGAGATGTCGGATATTCATTTTTTTATTTTTTATGATAAACCTCCGTTTTGTAAGGTCAGTGTTCTATGGGCAATAGCAGCCGTTTCGTCCGAGTGTGTTACCATTACAATAGTCGTTCCTAATTCTTTATTAATTTTTGTCAACAATAAGGCAACGTTACGAGCATTTTCCGCATCAAGTTGTCCGGTGGGTTCATCCGCCAATACAAGCAATGGCTTCATAATTAACGCACGGCAAAGTACTGTGCGACTGGCCTCTCCTCCCGAGAGACTATCGGGATATTGGTTTGCAACTGAAGTAATACTTGCCAATTCCATTAATTGCTTAGCATAATCTACCTGCTTGTCTTCCGTTTTATTTTGAAAAGCCAGCGTCGGTAACAATATGTTTTCCAACGCCGTAAGTTGCGGCATCAACCGGTGGTCTTGAAAGACAAATCCGAGTTTTTTGTTGCGAACAGTGGAATAATCTACTCCGGGCGTGTTAATCTGCATGCCATCCAGCACATAACTTCCCTCATCGGGTTGAAGCAATGTTCCCAAAATCGAAAGTAAAGTGGTTTTTCCTGAGCCGGATGCCCCTTTAATGGCGATAAAATCACCTTTTTCTACATTCATATTTACTCCACGCAGCACGTGGTTGAACGAATGTTCCCCATCTGGGTATTTTTTTGTTATTCCGGATAGTCGTACCATGATTAAGTTTCAATAAATTTGTTGCAAAGATACATATTAAAGTGCAAAAATTATACCTTAAAACTTGGAAAATTTATTTCTGTATTTTCGCGGACACGTTAAATACAAAATAAGAACAGTAAAGAAACAATTTTATGCCTGAAATCTCCATTGCAGAAGCAGTATTTAATCCCTGGGTAACCATACTATGGTTATTTATTTTGTGGTTAATTATTTATTTGATATTTCTAGGATTGAAGGTATCAGATAGAACTTTAAAAAAACTTGAATTGATATATTTGCTTATCGGATTTCTGGGAGTTCTTGGTGTTGTCATAGATAACAGGGAAGAGAGATTATTACGTGAAAAAGAAGGGATTAAATCCGATATTCAATATCTTACAGGACAAATTCAACTTCATTATGATAATTTCTGTTTTGACTATTTAAAAGGACCTTTTCTTCCGAACCATTCTAATGAAAGAGAAATGGATCGAGAGATGTTATGTGAATGGGGCAGAGAAGCTAAAAAAGAGTTACTAAACGATATCATAGATTATATTCCTCAGAAGAAACTTGAGCTTGTTGATAAAAATCAATTTGAGCGCCTTACAGATTATGGTGATGATTTGATTAAATGGTATAACCATGATGTAGAGCAAGTTAATAAATTAATTCAAGAATATCGTAGAATTAATGCGAAGATAACATCTGATAACCTTCCCTTTAATATAGTAGGAACTCTTTTACTGCTTATTGCCATTTCTTTACGATTAGCAATAACCAGTTATAATTTGAAAAAAATGAAAAAAGAATAATTTTGGATGCCCTAATGTCAAAATTAGAAATTATTTAAGCTACTTTTTATTATTTATTTTTCCAAAGCAAAACAGTGTCCCTTTAAATGTCAGGATATAGAAGTATCCATTTATCACAGCAGGCGACGCAATGATTTGCTCGCCGGTGTCGTATTCCCATAATAAGTTGCCTGTTTTTGCATCGAGTATGGAAACAATTCCGGTTTTGGTGCATACTAATAGTTTGTTGTTACAAATAACCGGCGAACTTTCTCCCGTATCGCCTTTCAGGAGATATTTCCACGCCATAGAACCATCTTTGCGATTGATTGCATATACGTGCCTGTCATCGGAAACAATGTAAACCATCTTCTCCGAAACAGCAGGAACCGAAACAAGCATGCGGTCTTCGTCTTTTGGTTCGATGATTTTTTGGGATGAAATGATTTTTCCTTTATCTAATTTGATTTCATAAACATTTCCCGAATGGTCGGCGATATAACACCAGTCGTTGTGGATAGCCGGCGAAGCAGGAATGTAAGTTTCTAATTCCAATGAATCTGTTTGCGCACCTGAAATGCAGTCAATTACTCTGAACCAGCCATCACATCCACCATATGCGGCATAATTATTATTCTGTGCTACAGCGCCATTGATGTAATATCCTGATTCGAAACGATTGATTTCTTTTCCGTCTTTACTATTAATAATGTAAAGGTAGTTGTCGTAACTGCCTATGATAATGGCTTTTTGCCCATTGATACTAATCCGGTTCGGCGATGCGGCGATTTGTCCATCTGTTTCAAAAGTCCATAAAGTATCCTCATTTGCCAATGATATAGCGCATAGTTTGCCATCTATACGTCCGATATACAACGTCGAATCATAAATCATCGGGATGGCATCCACCGCTGTTTCCATCGCATAATCGAAAACTTGTTTACCTTCGATATTTATGCCAAAAATACGCCCACGCCTGTTACTCCAGTATGCTACACGATTATATACCACAGGTGAGGACTTGGTATAGGAATCGCTCTTGAATGACCATAAAAGGACAGGATTATCTGGCAACGATATATTCGTGTAACCACTAAGAGCAGGGTTACCTCTGAAAATGCTCCAATCTTCGTTCAAATTATTATCCTTACCTGCATTATTATTACAGGAAAAAAGAAAACAAGGTAAAAGGAGAAGAAATGATTTAAAAAAATCTGCGAAAATCTGTTTAATCTGTGTCATCTGTGTGCTATTATTATATTTTATACAATGCCTGTGTCGGACAAATTTCCCACAACAATTCATCAACATTACTTACACTTTCATCCGGCAATACCACCTGCATTCCAAATCCCCTATCTTTAAACGTAAAGCCATCATTGCTATTATACACACACAAACCGCAACGGATACATTTTGTAACATCAAACCACAAATTACCGCTTATATGTTGAGGCGGCGTTGCTTTTATTGCCGAATAGCGTGGATATGTATTCCATTTTGCCCGGTATGCATTGGCATATTGTCGTAACGCACAGTTTTTCGGCTCGCACGGCGGACGGCACACGGCAATATGGTCACTCAACAATAATTCTAACGATTGACGTCGAAGCTCTTTCACCTCATCGCTTTCGCTATCGATGTTCATCCCTTCAACAACAATCGTGGAGCATGATGGAATGATTTGCCCGGTTTCGCAATTTTTTACCATGCAAACCATGCACGATGCTTGATGTCGGTAATTAGGCGCATAACACAGTGCCGGTATCTCAATGCCATTGCGACGTGCGGCTTCGATGAGTTTCTCGCCTTCGAAGATGTTTATTTCTTTATTGTTTATTTTTATTTTCATACTTCATTTTTTCAGGAATTTTTACCGGAACTTTTTCAATCGCATCAAAGTTACACTCATCAACACATAACCCACATTTAACGCATTTTTCAACATCAATGATATGCCTTTCGTATGGCGTGTAGGGAATAGCATCTACAGGACAGGCTTTGGCACATTTGGTACATCCTGCACAATTTTCAGTGATCGCATAGTTCACCATATCTTTGCATGTTCCCGTTTTACAGATACTGTTTACATGCTCTTCATATTCTTCGCGAAAATATTTCAATGTAGTCAAAACGGGATTGGGTGCTGTTTTACCTAACCCGCAAAGGGAAGCCTTTTTTACGTTCAGCGCAAGTTCTTCCAGTTTGTTAATGTCTGCCGTTTCGGCTTTGCCGCTACAAATTTTATCAAAAATATCAAGCATCCGCCGAATACCGATGCGGCAGAACGTACATTTTCCGCATGACTGTTCGCAGATGAAAGTTAGAAAATAACGGGCAACATCTACCATACAGTCACTTTCGCTTAGAACGACCAAGCCGCCGGAACCCATCATCGCTCCCATCTGAGAAAAAGAGTCGAAATCAACTTGTATGTCACACAAATGCGCAGGAATACAGCCGCCCGAAGGACCTCCGATTTGGATGGCTTTCAGCTTTTCACCGCCTTCCATACCGCCGCCAATTTCTTCAACTATCTGGTTTAGTGTTATTCCCATAGGCACTTCAATCAATCCACCGTGACGGATTTTTCCTGCCAAAGCAAATACTTTGGTGCCTTTGCTACTAAGGGTGCCAATTTGTGCGTAATGATCGGCGCCATGCATAATGATATAAGGGATTTGGCTCAATGTTTCTACATTGTTAACTAATGTTGGGCAACCGTTTAACCCTTCAACGGCAGGGTAGGGGGGACGTTGTTTTGGAAATCCACGTTCCCCTTCAATGGAAGCGATCAGCGCGGTTTCCTCGCCGCAAACAAATGCGCCGGCGCCTTCAAAAATAGATATCTCAAATGAAAAGTCTGTTCCTGCAATATTTTCACCAAGCAGATTTCTTTCATAGCAAAGTTCAATAGCTGTGCGTATTCGTTCAACCGCCAGCGGATATTCAGCCCGGATGTAAAAAATCCCCTTGTTGGCTCCAACCGCATAGCCTGCGATAATCATGCCTTCGATGACACGAAATGGATACGATTCAAGAATCATACGATCCATGAATGCTCCGGGGTCGCCTTCGTCGCCGTTGCAAATCACATATTTTTCTTTCGTAGAGGTTGCTGCTGCTATCTTCCACTTCTCTCCTACGGGAAAACCGCCACCACCACGCCCGCGAATACCGCTATTAAGGGTAATGTTTACAACTTCTTCGGGCGTGTAGGAAATAAGAGTCTTTTTTAGTGCATCAAAGCCGTTATGGGTAATGTATTCGTCTATGTTTAACGGCGTTAGAAAACCATATCCTTCAGTTGAAATATGCTTTTGTTCCGAAAGAAAACTGTCAATTACGCCGATACGTTCGTTTTCCGGCTTCCAAACCACATTGTCCCATGTAATATCGGTATGAAATGTGTCAATATTATTAAGCAGTTTGTTTTTCCAGCGTTTGAAATATCCTTCAGGCTCAAAGTGATGATGCAGAATTTCCTTGATTTCTATAGGTTTTACATTAGGATAACGTGCAATTGAACCATCCGGCAACACCACATCAATCAAAGGCACTTTATTGCAAACGCCCACACAACCCACCGGTTTGATGTGGACATCAATTCCCAATTCGCGTTCCGCTTTTTTCAATTCTCTAAAAATATCGGCTGAACCGCTTGCTTGACAACATGAACCCATTCCGAGTCGCATTTCTCCGGCAACTTTTCGCTGTGTCTTTTTAATTTCTTCATGTTCTCTTTCCGCTTGTTGTATCAGAAAATCGTCAATTATCTCATTAACTTTTCCAGGAAGCACATGACCGTAAATTTTTTCATCAATTTGCACTACCGGCGCCAATGTACAACAACCCAAACAGGCTATTTTTTCGATTGAAAAAAGATTGTTGGCAGTGGTAATACTCTCATCTATCAGGTTTAGTTCGCGACGAAAAGCGTCATAAACATTTTCCGCGCCTTTCACATGGCAAGCGGTGCCGGTACATACTTTTATCAAGTGTTTTCCATAAGGAATATGTCGAAATTGAGAATAAAACGTGGATACGCTGATAAGTTGTGCGCGGTCAATCTCTGTCTTCTCATATACACGTTCAATTGCAGCATGAGGTAAATAACCAAATTCGTTTTGCAGGGCTTGGAGTAAGGGGATAATGGTATTTCGAAATATACCGATGCGTTGGATAATAGTGTCGGTTTGAGCTACAAAATCGAGGTTGTTATTTGAATTATTGCAGTTACAGTTCATATATTTTGAGTCTCTGGTATCTTAAAAATTCTAAAATGCGAAAGTATTATATTTTTCGCAAAGCCGCCAAACGTTGCAAAAGATTATATAGCGTTATCGGAATAAAACACTATCTTCGCCAAAAAAATCAAGGATTTTTAAAGAGATTTTAACGAACTTCGATCTTTTGTAAAAATCAAAATATAAAAAAGTAAATTATTAGAAGTTCCTCTAAATAACACAATGGAAAATAATAAAAGAGGTAATCTGGTGCTGTTGGCCGGCGTTCTTTTTAACTTATCAATCGGCGTTCTCTATGCATGGAGCGTTCTCAAAACGAAACTAACAACATCAATCAGCAATGGCGGATGGGGTTGGTCAAGCACAGAAGCGGGGCTTCCATACACCATGGCAATTGTCTTTTTTGCGATAGGACTTCTTATCGGTGGCAGAATTCAAGATAAAATCGGACCAAGATGGGTGGTAACCACGGGCGGCGCATTAATAGGCTTGGGGATGATCCTCTCCGGATATGTTGGCAACAGCGTAACCGGCATTACTATATGCTTCGGTATTATCACCGGAATCGGCATAGGCTTAGGCTACGGCTGTGTGAGTCCGCCGGCGCTCAAATGGTTTCATCCGAGTAAAAAGGGCTTGGTAAGTGGGCTGATTGTCGGAGGTTTTGGAATTGCGCCTGTATATTTTGCGCCTACTATGAACGTATTATTAAATAATTTCGGCATTCAAAAATCATTGCTGTTCATGGGTATAGCAGTGGTTGCAATCAGCATACCTATTGCTCAACTTATCAAAAACCCGCCGACAGGATATACTCCGCCGATGCCTAAAAATTTAAAGCAAACTGCTACTGCAAAGACCTCTGTTGATGTTACATGGAGAAAAATGGTTAAAACAAAACAGTTTTATCTTTTATTTATCATGTTCCTCTTGTCGTCATCTGTGGGGCTTATGATTATCGGTAATATGTCAAAAATTGCTAAAACTCAAATCGGTATCTGTGATACCGCCTTATTAGCAATACTCGTATCTTTTTTAGCCATCACCAATACGGCAGGCAGAGTATTTGGCGGTTTAATGTCTGATAAAATCGGACGCGTAAACGCTTTATTTGTTGTATTTGCATTGCAAGCGCTAAATATGGTAGGTTTTGTGTTTTTTCAAAGTTTGCCCGCGCTAATCATCGGCATTATTTTAGTTGGTTTCTGTTATGGCACACTCTTGAGCGTATTCCCTTCCATAACGGCTGATTTGTATGGACTTAAAAACTATGGCACAAACTACGGCGTGTTATATTTGGCTTGGGGACTTGCAGGCGTTGTGGCGCCCATAGCCGCAGACATCATTTTTGACATTAACGGTAATTTTCATGCCGCTTATGTAGTTGCTGCCATCATGATGGCGTCTATGGTTGGTGTGAATGTTTTGTTTAGAAAAACCAACAAAACAGCCTTGGTATTTGAAGCGGGATCCCACTAAAGTCACAGTTCGGATATTTTGAACCGATACGGCAAAAACGCATCTGTACCGGCATAATCTATGCCAATTCTTGGCGTATTTAATATTTTCGTTTTCGATAAATCAAAACCTCTGTCTTCAATCCAAATGCGTTTGTTTAGAAAAGATTCGCCATTGTCAACAAGTGTAACTCCCAAGGCTTTGGTTACTTTTCCGGGACCGTCGGTAACTTGCGATTTCATTTGCGGCTTTCCGGTGCGTTTCAACATCAATTCTTCTCCGTGTGTGGCATGAATCGCACGAATCAGTATAGCATCGGGGGTATCTTTTTGATTAACAACTACATTTAATAAAGGATGGATACCATAGCAAAGATAAACGTATGCGACTCCGCCTTGTGCATACATCATCTCGTTGCGTAGTGTTCTCCTACCTCCGAAAGCATGACACGCTCTGTCTTCAATGCCTTTATATGCTTCCGTTTCCGTAATAATTCCTCCGCAAAGTTGTCCGTCAATTTTGGTGAAAAGATATTTTCCAATCAAATCTTTCGCCAAAAAAACAACATCATGATGCAGGTAATAAGTTTCGGAAAGTAACATTTTTATTTTTTTATAATACGTTTTCGCTGTACTAAAAATATTCCTATAATTACAAGAGTGATACCCAATACTTTCGGCAATGTTATTTCTTCTCTCAACACAAAAAATGCAATAATTGCCGTCATAACCGGGATGAGATTTACAAAAATATTGGTACGTGCTAAGCCCATAACGCGCATTGCGTCAACATAAAGAATAAAAGCTACGGCGGAACATAGAATGGCAAGAATTAACATGAAGCTCAAATTCTTCATGTCTTTTAACGCATGATATTGAGAAGTAACGGTTTCTGCATCATTCACAATAAAAACCAACGGTAAAAAGGCAACCAATCCTAAAATATTTTGCCATGTAATGATAATAATAGGGCTATAAGATAAAGTGAGTTTTTTGAGAAAATAAGTGTATCCAATGGTAGAAAGAACAGCGCCGAATGCTAAAAATACGCCTAATAAACTGAAATCGACATGAGTAAAGCTACGCCATAACATAATGACAATGCCTGAAATAGACAAAAATATGCCGAAAAAATTGAGCATGCTTAGTTTTTCTTTGAAAACAAAAACTGCCATTAACGCCACAAACAATGGAATAGTGGCAATAATTACGGATACCACCGAGGCATCACAAAGTTGCAAACTGTAAGTTTCAAACAAAAAATAGAGAAAAGGTTCAAAAAACACTAATCCAGTGAAAAGTTTGAGGTCTTTTTTTGCAATTTTAAATTCTTTTTTGTACACAATTATGCAAAAAACTGCAAAAACAAGCGAAGCAATGGCGCTACGTATAAAAATGATGGTAATGGGGTTAAAATCAATAAGCAAATGCTTGGTGAGCACAAAAGAACCTCCCCATAAAAACATGGCTATGAGGAGGTAAATGTAATATTTAGAAGATGTTTGTTGCACTATTTATATCAAGTTTCAAATTTTCGGCAAAAGTATAAAAAACATTATCATCGTCTAAAAAACGTTAAATTCATAATCAGTAAGATTATTGTTTATTTTGAATGAAACGAAGTTAAATCTTTCCAATAAATATTTTTTGTTTGAAGACTTATAACCTGTTGCAGCATTAATTGATTTTGAAGGAACTTCAATAATTAATTTTTCTCCATATTTACCTGCCAATTTTTCATCTAAAAGCTCTTCCCACAATGCGCTTAATACTAACTCTTTGAACGAAACATGAAAAGGACCTGCAATCAAACTATTTCCGGTGAGTAAACCTTCGGAAGGGTGTAAGCCCATTCTTAAAATGGTTACATTGTTTTTATCAAAAAGTTTCATTAAATGTTTGCACCATTCAACAGCCTGTTCCAAAGAGAGTGGTATATATTCACCTGATTGATATATTGTTTCCAAAAGTGTATCTTTGATAACTAATGTTGGATAGATACGTGTACAATGCGCACCTAAGTCAATGATTCCTTGCGCTGTTTTCATGGATTTTTCAAAATTATCTCCTGGCAATCCTATCATCATTTGTAAACCGAGTTTAAATCCTTTTTTCAAAATTAGTACAGCGGAATTTTTCACATCAGCAACGCTATGCCCTCTTCCGGATTTAAGAAGTACTTCCTCATCTAATGATTGAACGCCAAGTTCAATTGTTTCAACTTTATATCTTTTTAAATTGTTTAATATTTCCTCCGAAATATAATCGGGTCGGGTGGAGAGCATTATTGATTCTATTCGACCTAATTCGATATAAGGCAAAACTGTGTTTAAATATTGATTTTGTTCTTCGATTGACATTCCGGTGAAACTTCCTCCAAAGAAACCGATCCTTTTAATCCCGCGCTCAGGGAAGGTTTTAAGGTATTTTTCTATGGTCTCTTTAGTTTCATCGACAGAAGGAGATTGCATTTTGTTTGCAATGGAATATTGATTACAATAAATGCATCTAAAGGGACAGGCTTTTTCGGGGATGAAGATGGGGATGGTATAGTTCTGTTTCATATCGCAAAAAAAGTATTTTTGCACAAAATTCATCACTCCTTTTAATGGAAAAAACAATCACTCTTGAAACCCACACCGCCATTGGAGTTTATGGCAAAAATAACGGAAATATTGAGCTTTTAACGCACATCTATCCCAAATTAAAAATTACGGCACGCGGCAACGAAGTAAAAGTTGTGGGTGAAGATTTGGAAGTGGAGCTTTTTGAGCAACGTTTTCAATTGCTACAAATTCATTTTGAACGTTTTGGAAAAGTAACGGAAACCGATGTGCTGAATATTACTTCCGCGGAAGACGATTCTTTTTATCGTTTAGATAAAGGCAATATTAACAATGAAATTTTGCTGCATGGGCGCGAAGGGCGTATTATTAAAGCGATTACGCCCAATCAAAAAAAGATGGTGGAAAGTGTGGAAACCAACGATATGGTTTTTGCTATCGGACCTGCCGGAACAGGAAAAACATACACCGCTGTGGCTTTGGCTGTGCGCGCCCTCAAAAACAAACAGGTACGCCGTATTATCTTAACCCGACCCGCAGTGGAGGCTGGTGAAAATCTCGGCTTCCTTCCCGGCGATTTAAAAGACAAACTCGACCCTTACCTACAACCTTTATATGATGCACTTTGGGATATGATGCCCATGCAAAAGCTACTTTCGTACATGGAAGATAAAACCATTGAAATTGCACCGCTGGCGTTTATGCGCGGAAGAACATTAGATAATGCGTACGTTATTTTAGATGAAGCACAAAATGCGACCAAATCGCAACTTAAAATGTTTTTGACACGTATGGGAAAAAATGCGAAGTTTTTTATTACCGGCGATTTAACTCAGGTGGATTTGCCACGCCACCAACAATCGGGATTGGTGTTAGCCAGCCAAATTTTAAAAGATATTAAAGGGATTGATTTTATTTTTATGAACCAATCCGACGTGGTGCGGCACCATTTGGTGACGAGGATTATTGATCGGTATGAGGAATTTGACAATAAGTCGTAAAATTTATCTCACGCATTATCAGTCTCTTACAAAATAATTTCAAAAAAAAGTTTGGCACGATGTTTGTTAAATAAAAAAGTATATTTTTGCCGTCCCATTTGCGGGGGTGAATGATTGAGGGATTGAAGGCGTGAATGATT
>Ga0209737_10000115_pt1 | contig 72693 bp, 60 predicted proteins | sample TergutCu122P3_FD_187284 | JGI IMG/M metagenome (GOLD analysis project Ga0209737, IMG submission 187284) | Cubitermes ugandensis P3 segment gut microbial communities from Kakamega Forest, Kenya - Cu122 P3 (SPAdes) (version 2) | ecosystem: Host-associated > Arthropoda: Insects > Digestive system... | reverse complement strand
TACTCCCGGCGGCGGCCTCATTATTGGGACGCCGAAATTTCCCCGCCCTGTCGACAACACGCACTACATCCACACCGACCATTTGGGCAGTTACTGCGTCATTACCGATGCTGGCAAGAAAGTGAGGCAGCGCAATTATTTTGACCCATGGGGAAATTCCCGGTATGTATCTGCCATTGCCAATTCGGGCGGCTCTAACAACAGTACCAACGGTCTCCCACCCGATGATCCCATAGTGGAAGCGCCTTCCTTGAATTTTACGTTTACCAACCGTGGTTTTACAGGGCACGAACACTATCCCGAGCTCAGGATTATTAATATGAACGGACGCTTGTACGATCCCGTAATCGGCAGGTTCTTCTCACCGGACAGGTATGTGCAAATACCGGATTTTACACAAAGTTTTAATAGGTATAGCTATTGCAGGAATAACCCGCTAAAGTATACTGACCCGACAGGGCAATATATAAGAGGGCATAAAGTTTGGGATGAGCTTCATTTTGGCAGAGATTTTGATACTTGGTATTTTGATCGTGACTATAATTTTTTGATGCGTACCGAAGATGGAAGCAATGATATTGTCATAGTACCTGATGACAGGTTAGATGATTTTAAGCGATTTGCTGAAATGTACAGCCAGGACCAGGGCATGAGAGATTTTTTTAGTAGTACTGGTTGGAATGATCATTGGAAATCGGAGTTTGGTTTACACAGTTGGCAATTATCCAGCAAACAAATTGCACATTTAGGAACGTTAAATTCTAACTGGTCAAGAAATAACAGCGTTCAGTATTGGCTAAATTCATCGTTTGCAAGTGGCATGTCGTTTGTGCTGAGTGAAGTGGTGAGCCAATGGACAAATCCGATGTTAGTGGTTGGAGGATTGTCGGCAGGTTTGTTAGGATGGGGAGCTACACTAAGGACGAATGTAGCACCGAAAGTGAAACCAAGTCTTACTAACTCGCAATTAAAGTCTATCCAATCACTTGAAAAACAAATTTCTATTCACGCAGAGAAATTGAAAGCTTATAAGGCTGATCCTTGGAAATTTGATAATATGGGACATTTGAAAAATGCCCCGAATGATGCTGTAAGGCAAAGGATTATTCAATCAAGAATTAATCATTTAGAGAGTGAAATTCAGACATTTCAAAAAAATATTAATTTAATCTTATATGGTCAATAAAAATGAAAGTAAACATTGATGAATTTAAAAAAATAGTTTCACTTCTACTTTCAAAATTGAGAGATAGTAAAGGAAATGAAATAGAGTTAAAGAATGATTATTATTGGGATATTCCAAATGATCAATTGTATAGTCCTTACGATAATCCAAATGATATGTCATTGGGACAATTGTCTGATGATTTGAATGAGATTTATCGTTTATCTAAATCAAATGAAGAAGCTATTCCTTATGATTTGAAACGAGTTGCAGAAATACTAAAAGCTTTGAGTATTGAAAACTCTGTTGCATTTTAATGTCCGCATTTGGGCAAATCATACAGCTTCAAGGCTATGATTGGATGTAGGTATCCCCAAAAATCTGGACTTCCTCACTAATTCCGTACACAAAGATAAAAGTCAAAAAAAATCTTAGCTTGTACTTATGGAAAAAACAGAAAAGAGAAGGAATATGCTTTATCCTCTAAGCACAAGCACCACAATGAAAGAAAATCGGCTGCCAGCGGTTTTCTTTATAAAGTATATTTTATACCACCATTTCGCTTATTAGATTAACCCAATGGTTCCAAATGAATCGTTACATAAGTGTTGCTCCCGAAGTGCTCTTTGAGTTTTAGCTCTATTTCAGTAATACGGCTATGAGTTTCCGCTAAGGATTTGTTGCCATCCATTTTAATATGGAACTCAATGGCATAATAGTTTCCGATTTTTCGTGTACGCAAGTTATGAAGTTGGTGTACATCATCAAATTGATCTATAGTCTTTTTAATTTTCTTTATTACATCTTCAGGGAGTGAACGCTCCAAGAGTTCATCCAAACATGGTTTTATTAATTTATAAGCCATTTTAATGATAAAAAAGCTGACTACCAATGCCGCTAACGGATCAAGAATCACCCATTTATCGCCTAAAAAAATGGCGCCGCCAATACCTATTGTCGTTCCAATTGAAGAAAAAGCATCGCTTCTATGATGCCATGCATTTGCTATTAACGCAGGAGAGTTAAGTTTTTTACCTTTTATAATGGTATAACGATAAAGAATTTCTTTTGACAAAATCGTTGCCAAAGCTGCTATGAATGCAATAATGCTGGGGCTTGGCAAAAACTCACCTTTGACTACAGCGTAAATGCTGGTGGTTCCACTCCAAGCAATTCCTAAACCTACTCCTAACAAAACAATCCCGATAATCAAGGTGGCAAGTGTTTCAAATTTGCCATGTCCGTAAGCATGGCTGTCGTCTTTTGGTTTTTGGGAGGTTTTTACGAAAACAATCACAATAATATCCGTAATAAAATCGGATAACGAATGAACGGCATCGGCTATCATAGCCGAGCTTCGTCCAATAATTCCCGCAGGAAATTTAACAAGAATTAAAAGCAAGCTAACTATGCTACCTATGATAGTTACCTTATATATTTGATGTCCTCTTTGTTTTTCAACGGTGGGGATGTCCATATTCTAAAATTCTGTTGTATGTTTGTTCATAGCATATAAAAAAATCCCCTCCAAATTTGAAGGGGATTTTTGGATGTTATTTCATTAATTCAACCTTTTTGCGGTTAATTTTTTTAGATTTGCTTAATAAATCGTATAAGAAAGGTGGGGAGATGAAAATACCTGAGTATGAACCGATAACAATACCGGCGGTCATAGCAAAAACAAATCCGCGAATTACTTCGCCACCGAAAATGAAAATGGCTATTAACACAAGAATGGTTGAACCGGCTGTGTTCACAGTACGACCTAATGTGCTGTTAATAGCACTGTTAATATTTACATAAAGTTCGCGCTTCGGATACAGGTTAAGGTTTTCACGAATACGGTCGTAGATAATTACCACGTTGTTAATAGAGTAGCCAATTACGGTAAGCATCGCAGCAATAAACGACTGGTCAACTTCCATAGAGAATGGCATTATGCGATATAACAACGAGAATAATCCAAGCGTAAGCAATGTATCATGTGCAAGACCTATCAAAGCGCCAAAACCGAATTGCCAGTTGCGGAAACGTATGGCAATGTAAATGAAGATCAATATTATGGAAATAAATACTGCCCAAATGGCTTGTCCTAATAATTCGCGTGCAATGGTAGGCTGTACTTTTTGCACGCTCTGAATACCGCGCGAATCAACTTGTTGAGTGAAATCACTTTCCGTTAAATTAGTTACAAAAAATCCTCTTAATGCCTGATAAAGCATGGTTTCCACTTCTCTATCTGTCTCCGGGTCATTGCTGTCAATTTTATAGTTTGTAGTAATTCTCACCTGATTATTTCCACCAAAAGTTTTCACTTCAGGATTTCCGCCAAAAGCATCTGAAATTGCCGTACGCACTTCATTGGTTCTCACATCTTGGTCAAATCGAACTACAAAATTTCTACCACCTGTGAAATCAATACCCGGCTCTAAACCTTGAACGGCGAAAGAAACGCACATTACAACAGAGGCAATAATAGATCCCCAGTAGAATATTTTTTTGTTTTTGATAAAATCAAATTTAGCATTTACAAAAGTGTTTATGGTATATTTATTCCCGAACTTATAATCCGTACCTTTTGCTAATCCGTTTTCGAAAACTAATCGAGCTACAAAAATTGCCGTAAACAATGAAGATAAAATACCAATAATTAATGTGGTAGCAAATCCTTGAATAGGACCTGAACCGAATATATAAAGTATAATTGCAGTAATTAATGAGGTAACGTTGGCGTCAATAATAGCAGGATAGGCTCTTTTGTAACCTTCATCCAAAGCAAGCCTGGCGCCTTTTCCTGCGCGCACTTCTTCGCGAATACGTTCGAAAATCAACACGTTAGCATCCACTGCCATACCGAGCGCAAGTACGATACCGGCAATACCGGGTAATGTTAACGCAGCACCCAACGAGGCAAGTACACCCATAATAAAGAAAATATTCACACACAAGGCGAAGTCGGCAACCAAACCAGCTCTGCTATAATATAGGAACATATATAGTAGTACCAAAACGAACGCCAATATAAATGAGAGCAAACCGGCATTAATAGATTCTCTACCTAAAGTAGGTCCTACCACTTCAGATTGAACGATAATTACGCGCGCCTCCAAATTTCCGGAATTTAATACGGTTGCTAAGTCTTTGGCTTCGTCAATGCTAAAGTTACCGCTAATTTCGGATTGTCCATTTGGAATTTCGCTACGAATAACCGGATATGAGTACACAAAATTATCAAGTACTACTGCAATGAAAGTTGGTTTAGCCTTGTTATCTACTGCAGCTCTTGTAATTTTACGCCATTCATCGGCAGCTTGGCTCTCCATAGACATGGAAACTATAATTTGGTTTTCATGGTTTATATCTTGACGGGCAGATCTTATCACGCGCGCTCCGCCGATAGTTTCAGAACTTAATTTCGGTCCGATACGATCATTATTTCTTTTCAACGGAATTAGCGGAAAGAGGTTACTTCTTCTGTCGGGTTTTCCCCACATAAATACCACATTTTTATCTCCCAAATGTCTCTTTAATTCAGGAAGCAATTGGTCAATAGCTCTCATATCCGATTCTTTGAAAAAGCCAATCACCAAACCATCGGAACCTTGTACCGCATGAGCTAATATAGCGCCATCAATAGATTCTTGTATTGTATTCTCTTCAAATATAGTCGTTGCGTTATCATCACCGGCAGTATTTTCAGTGGCGTCGTTTTGTGCAGCTCTTCTGGCTTCCAACTCTCTTCTATTTTTTAAATCGCGGGCCAAACGTTGGTCTGCATCAGCAAAACGTTCTACAATAGATCTTCCGTTTACAAGATCATTATAAACTTCCCAGAATTCTAATTTTGCCGTACTTTTCAAAAGCTCGGTAACGCGTTCGGGTTCTTTAATACCCGGAAGTTCTACCAAAATACGGCTTCCTTGCAAGCGTTGCAAATTGGGTTGTGCTACTCCGAAACGGTCAATGCGCGTGCGCAAAATACGAAAAGTTCTGTCGATAATCTCATTAGATTCTGATCTTAAAAATTTGATAATATCTGCATCGGTAGCATTTTTTAAGCCGGAACGCTCTCCGAAATATGTACGAAGTTGCGCATTCGGCATATTCATTGTATTTTTTTCCGCATTGAAGTGTCTAACGAAAATATCAATATAGTCACCGCCAGTTTGTGCAAATTCTGCATTGGCTTTTTCAAACGCACTTGCAAATAACGGATCTTCCGTATTCTCAGCTAAACTTTTTAATACGTCGGGGAAAGAAACCTCTAACGTAACGCTCATTCCGCCTCTCAAGTCAAGACCCAAATTAATCTCTCTCTGCTTAACTTGTCTGTACGTAAATCCTAAAAATACTCTCTCATCGTTTTTATCTGCAAGAAATTGTGTTCTACGGGCGCTAACAATCGAATCTCTAACTTGATTAGCTCGCATTGGGTCAGTAATATTAGCTAATGCTTCTTCAATCACCAATGAATCGTTCGCGAATCTGTCGGCAGCTTTAGAAATTCTCCATGTTACGAACGAAAAAGATAGGCAATACAAGCACGTAATAGCAATAACTATAGAAAAAAACAGAAATAAACCTTTGTTTCTCATTTGATATTTGTTTGATTATTAATAAATTATTGTTTTAATTTGCGTTTTTTTATAAGGGTGCAAATATATATTAATTTTTAAACCATTATAGAGGTAATTATACCTGTTTCAAAATCAATTTTAAAAAACTTCCGCTCAATGCCGTTTGTTACTCCAATTATTTCAGCATTCAGTATTTGATTGTACCTTCCCGCTTGTTCCAATACTTCCTGTGTTAGCGGAATATGCGGCGCTTTACATTCTACAACCATCCATGGTGCAGCTGCTTTATAAACTACAATGTCGTAGCGTTTTGTAAGTCCGTTTAACGTAATTTTTCGTTCTATGGAGATATGCGAAACAGGAATCTTCAATTCATTAGTTAAATAGAGTATAAAAAACTGCCTTACCTTTTCTTCTTCAGTAAAAACTACCCATTTTTTACGAATGGGATCGAACACTTGCTCAATGCTATTACTATTTCTAATTCTTAACATTTTAAATAAAGTTTTTCGACATTAAAACTCCATCTACATAACTCTCTTCAACTTCTTTTATAACAGAAAAACCTTGTTTCCTCCAAAATTCCATACTACTCTGAACACTAACAAGCGATTGATACTTTACATGATGTAATTTGGAAATATTATCAAATTCTTTCATTAGTTGACTTGGAATATAAAGTGAACGGTATTGAGGTAAAATGGCAATTTCATGTATGTACATACAATCTTCATCTCCCTTTAGAGTCAATTTTGAATTTAAAGGTTTTACTGTTTGATTTTTATATGGATGAAAAAAAATATAGCCAATAAGTTTATTATTATAAAAGGCACCCCATGCTCCATTCGGAAAAACTTTTATCAATGTATCATACACAAATAAATTTTCTTGATGGACTTCCTGAAAACAATTTTTATGAATTTCCATCATTTCAAATAAATGTTCTTCAGATAATTGATAAATTTTCACTAACTTATTCAACATTTTTTTATTGTTTTTCTATTACATAAATTTTATTGTCATGACAACCATGTACGTCCACTCCCTGTTTTATTAAATCTTCTAAATATTTAATATGCGCTAACTTTATTACCTGACTCGGAGCCAATACCGGAATTCCCGGAGGATACGGTGTTACAAGCCGCGAAGCCAGATATATTTTGGAGTTTTCTATACCTTGCTTTAAATCATCCAAGCTATATGCTTTAGAATCCTTACTATAAAATGCTGTATATAACGAAAACCCAGGATCTAATTCTATTTCTTCGGGAACAGCTGGCACACCCGAATTCTCTTTCCGACGCCCACTGTCTTCGTTACGTTTTTCCAATTTAATTAAAGCGCTGTATAGTCTATTAATTTTATCTTGCTCTATTCCAATGGTAAACAACAGTGTGATAGTAGAATGTGTAAATTTTTCTACTTCCAATTTACCTTCATCTCTCAAAAATACAAGCACCTCATTTATTGATTCATTCAAACCTCTAATGTCTAAAGTTATCTTTAAAATGTCATGTCCAACTAAATAAGCATCTTCATCATTGTCATTTTTCTTTTTAATTGATGGAAGATATTCCGCAAAATCATTCCGACTTAATGCTTTTATTATCTTAAAATTACTGTTAACGTCTTTAATAAATTTTTCAGCTTTTTGGCGTGCATTCCGTATTAGTTTATACCCTTCCATTTCCATTTGCATGCTTGCCGCATCTAAGGAGGCAATCATTTGATATTGTGGCGAAGTACTGGTATAAATGTAAAAAATTTCTTGAAAGAAATCTTCGTCAAAATCCGGATCATTAATGTGCAAATAAGAGGCTTGACTAAATGCCGAAAGCACTTTATGTGCGCTATGCGTAACATAATCTGCTTTGGAGCGAATAGCGGAATAAGCATGATATGCGGGATGAAATCCGGAATAAGCAAACCAAGCTTCGTCAATAAATACTTTTATTTTATGCTCAGGTCTGCTGTATTTTTTTGCCAAAGCAACTACCTGTCTCACATCAATAAGCAAACCATCATAAGTACATCCTGTAATTACGATAACTTTTACATCTCTATTTTCTTGCACTTTTTTTTCAATTTCTTGTAGTGTCGGTGGTGCAAATATTCCCAGCTCGGTACTATATTCACTTTTTAAATATGCCACATTCGCGCCGGCTTGAATACAGCCGTAATGTATGGATTTATGGCAATTTCTATCCACAACAATTTTATCCCCGGGCTTTATAATACTTTGAAGCATAATTTTGTTGGAAGTCGAAGAGCCGTTGGTTGCAAAAAAAGTATGTTTAGTACCAAAAGTTTTCGCAGCTTTTTTTTCAGCTGCTTTAACAAACCCTGTTGAATCGAGTAGGGATCCGAGATATTCAACAGAAACAGACAAATCTGCCGCAAATGTTTTTTCTCCCCAATACTCATAAAACTCCTTAAGATAGTCTGAGTTTCTGAAACTTGCACCCCGAGAATGCCCCGGCGTATGCCAACTGTCGGAAAAATCATCTACATACTTTTTGTAAGCGCTCCAAAACGGCGTTTCTCTTCTCGTGTCGAAAACATTCATTATTCGACTTAGAATATCTTGAGGTTCTCTTTCAAGTTCCTCTTTTGTAAAGTAGTCATCATACAAATCTCCTACTTCATTTGCAATTTCAACTCCATTTTCGGTACTTGCGGTTAAAAGATATACCGGGATTTGCGGTCGAAATTGCTTCATCCATTTTAATAATTCCGGAGCAGGATTTTCTTCTTCCGCAGCATTATTTAGTTCCCAATCTAAAAATACAGCTTGAATATCGGGATCTTCCTCGTAACAATGTTGAGTTTCTTCCGGATTTTTAGCTGTTTTGAGGTTCATCTCTCTTAACGATGAATTTTTTACAATAGCTGATTTTATTTTGGATAGTTCGCTTTCATCATTGTCAACAATCAATATATGTATAGGAAACAAGAGGGTTTCGTTTTTTGTATTCATAATTTTATAATACGATTTATTTTTTGACAAAAATATATATTTTTGAATATCGTTAAGCTTGATCTTTTTTGCGATTTTGCGCAAAGCGCTTATCTCGTCCTAAAATAGGTTTACATAAAAACCATGGGAGCACCCCAATACCCTTTTCAAATTTTGAAAAGGCGCCCGAAGGGCGGGGTAGTTTATATGATTTGTTCATTCAAAATTCAGGATATTGTTTATTTTTGCAACCCAAAAATAAACCTATCTTATGATGAATCTCGCTCTTAAAATAATGTTGCAACACCGAAGTATCCGGAAGTTTACGTCCCAAGATATTGATGAACAAACGTTAGATTTGATTTTGAAGGCGGCTTGCAACGGCTCAACTATGGGGAATATGCAACTTTATAGTATCATTGTTATTAAAGATAAAGAGAAAATGAAAGAAATGGCGCCTTTTCATTTCAACCAACCGATTGCTACTAATGCGCCGGTGATTTTGACTTTTGTTGCCGATTTCAACCGCTTTAACAAATATTGTGAATATAGAGATGCTGAAACAAACGCCTATTCCAATTTACAAAGCTATCACTGGGCAATAATTGATGCTATTATTGCCGCACAAAACGCTTGCGTAGCTGCGGAGTCTTTAGGATTGGGAATCTGTTGGTTAGGCACTATTACTTACAATGCCGATAAATTTATAGAAACGTTTAAACTTCCTAAACATACCGTGCCGGTAGCGTGCATTGCATTCGGATATCCTGATGAACACCCGGAGCTTACCGACAAACTTCCTTTGGAGGCATTAGTACATTACGAAACTTATAATGATTATACCAAAGAAAGCATTGATTGGCTTTACGCCGACAAAGAAGCGCATGAAAATACAAAACAATTGTTAGAAGAAAATAATTTACCCAACCTTGCACGAATTTTTACGGAACATCGTTACAAAAAAGCCGATAATGAGCATTTTGCTAAGATTCTTGAAAATGTAATTAAGAGACAAGGGTTTATAAAATAATGAAAGACAGAAAATAGAAGAGATGCCCAAAGGGCGGGGTAGTTTATATAAAAACCAAAAAAATAATAAAATATGACAGATTACAATCTAAAATTCAAAGTTGCCGATATGAATTTGGCAGATTGGGGAAGAAAAGAGATAGAAATTGCGGAAAAAGAGATGCCGGGGTTAATGGCGCTTCGTGAAAAATATGGCAATACGAAGCCGTTGAAAGGCGCCCGCATTATGGGCTCTTTACACATGACAATTCAAACTGCCGTGCTAATTGAAACGCTTACGCATTTGGGAGCCGAAGTACGCTGGTGCAGTTGCAATATTTTTTCCACGCAAGATCATGCCGCTGCCGCTGTTGCCGCAAAAGGCGTTGCGGTTTTTGCATGGAAAGGAGAAACATTAGAAGAGTATTGGTGGTGCACCAACCAAGCTTTGGCATTTCCCGATGGAAAAGGTCCGAATTTAATTGTGGATGACGGTGGAGACGCTACGCTTCTTATCCATTTAGGTTATAAAGCTGAAAATGACGTTTCCGTTTTAGATAAAAAACCGGAATCAACGGAAGAGGCAGTGGTCTTAGGGACGACAAAAAAAATATTGCAAGAGAACCCGCAACGTTGGCACAATACGGTAAAAGAACTTCGCGGTGTATCGGAAGAGACGACCACCGGCGTACTTCGCTTATATCAAATGATGGAAGTCGGTGAATTACTTATTCCGGCGATTAATGTGAACGATTCGGTAACCAAATCGAAATTTGACAACAAATACGGATGCCGTGAATCGTTGGCAGACGGTATTAAGCGCGCCACTGATGTGATGATTGCAGGAAAAGTGGTAGTAGTATGTGGTTATGGCGACGTAGGCAAAGGTTGTGCGCAATCTATGCAGTCATACGGCGCTCGTGTTATCGTTACCGAAATAGATCCGATTTGCGCGCTACAAGCCGCTATGGAAGGCTTTGAAGTAAAAACTGTTGAGGATTCTTTAGACGAAGGAAATATCTACGTAACGACCACCGGAAATAAAGATGTAATTACTGCCGAACACATGCTGAAGATGAAAGATCAAGCTATTGTGTGCAACATAGGACACTTTGATAATGAAATTCAAGTGGAAGCCTTTGAAAAACTGCCTCAAATTAAGAAACGCAATGTAAAACCACAAGTAGATGAATATATTTTCCCTGATGGTAAATCTATTTTCATTTTAGCGGAAGGACGTTTAGTTAATTTAGGTTGCGCTACGGGACACCCCAGCTTTGTGATGAGTAACTCTTTCACTAATCAAACCATGGCACAACTAGAGTTATGGAGTAAAGATTATGAAATAGGAGTTTATAACTTGCCTAAACATTTGGATGAAGAGGTAGCGCGTTTGCATTTGGAAAAAATTGGGGTGAAATTAACAAAACTAACTAAAGAACAAGCCGATTACATAGGCGTTCCTGTGGAAGGACCTTATAAGCCGGAGCATTATAGGTATTAGATTTAAGGGTTTAAAAGCTCTTACCGCGTAACATTGAATCTTTTTTAAATCAAATACGAGGTCATCATATCTTTATTTTTATACTTTTGCCATCGCATTGGTTTTAGATATGCTCATCAGTATATCTGACGAAGAGGGAATCAGGTGAAAATCCTGAACAGACCCGCTACTGTAAGTCCCATGCAACGTTTTGGCAAAACATTAGCCACTGGTAAAGGTAGAAAATTTTCTGCCCCAACTATCGGGAAGGCAGTCCAAAATGGGGATAAGTCAGGAGACCTGCCAACGCACAAACAGTTATCAACCTTTCGAGGAATAAAGCGTTGTGTATTATGAAAATTAAATCTGCGTTCATCTGTGTAATCTGCGTCATCTGCGTGCTTCCCTTGCATCCGTATTCACTTTATACACAGCTCGATACTACTAGAGTATATGAAATAAAAGAAGTTACCATAACTATTACGCAACGCAACGAGGTCATTCCCGCTCAAAGGCTATCGGGAGAAGAATTGCAACGTCTTAACAGTTTCTCCGTTGCCGATGCCATTCGCTATTTTTCAGGCATTCAAATTAAAGATTTTGGTGGAATCGGTGGGTTAAAAACAGTAGATATTCGTAGCATGGGCACGAATCATGTAGGCGTGTTTTACGATGGAATTCAATTAGGAAACCCTCAAAACGGGCAAGTTGACCTGGGCAAATTTTCCTTAGATAACATCGAAGAAATCTCATTATATAATGGACAAAAAAGTGAAATTTTTCAATCCGCAAAAGATTTTGGATCCGCAGGAGCCATCTACCTCCGAACACGCCGCCCAACATTTGAAGAGAACAAGAAGTTCAACATTAGAGCACTTTTCCGCACGGGATCCTTTGGGTTGGCTAATCCTTCTGTGCTTTGGGAACATAAAATAACGAAATCGTTATCCTCCTCTTTCAATGCCGAATATATCTATGCTACAGGAAAATACAAATTTCGGTATCGTAGAGTACTTCCCGACGGCACCGTAGCATGGGATACCACGGCAGTGCGCCAAAATGGAGATATTCAAGCGATAAGATTGGAAAGCGGATTGTTTGGTCATGCCAAAAGATTAAGCTGGAATGCTAAAGTATATTTCTATGATTCCGAAAGAGGTATTCCGGGCGCCATCATGAACAATGTTTGGAAAAATTCACAACGCCAGTGGGATAGAAACTTCTTTACTCAAGCCTCTTTAACTGCGCCTATACACCGCCGGTATGAACTGTTAGCTCATTTCAAATATGCCAACGATTATATGCGCTACCTAAATCCCGATACCACGTTGATGTATATTGATAATAACTTCACGCAACAGGAAATTTACACCAGTTTTGCCAATAAAGTTAATATACTCAAAAGATGGGACATTGCGATATCCACCGATTTTCAATGGAATACATTGCAAGCAAACCTCCGGAATTTTGCACAACCACAACGTTATACCACTTTGGTGGCATTGGCAACCGCTTTCGATGTTTGGCGCATAAGAACACAAACAAGCATATTAGGTACTTTTATTACTGATAAAATAAACAGAAAGAATTTGCATAGTCTTTTTCCGGAAATGCCTACTTTGTCATATTCTAACAATCAAGAATATACACCGGCGATTTTTATCTCTTGCAAACCTATAAAAAAAGAGGAGTTTCATATCAACGCATTCTATAAACACGCTTTTAGAATGCCTACTTTCAACGACTTGTATTACACTGACATCGGCAACACTGCGCTTCGCCCTGAATACACAACACAATATAGTTTGGGTTTACAATATACAAAACGCTTTAAAAGAGGAATTTTAGAAAATTTAACATTCAAAACGGATGCTTATTACAACGAAGTTGCCAATAAAATTATAGCGGTGCCCAAAGGAAGTGGGCAATTCCGTTGGATGATGATGAATATCGGTTTTGTGAAGATTCGCGGCATAGACGCAATCGCGCAGTTGAATTGGAAATTTCCGCACGATATTCGTTTGCAAACACATATCAACTACACCTATCAAAAAGCGCAAGACTTTTCAGACCCTACTGATAATGATCCTATTGCCGGAACATATAGAAGTCAAATTGCTTATATCCCGTGGCATAATGGTTCGTTCATACTAAAGTTTTCTTACAAAACGTATGAATTAAACTACTGCTTTATCTATGTAGGTGAACGGTATCATAATTCGTCCAATATTCGCGAGAATTATGAACAACCGTGGTATACCAGCGACTTGTCGCTCGGAAAAACGTTTCATTTCAAGAAATGGAATTTTAAAGTTTCGGCAGAAATTAATAACATATTTAACCAACAATATGAAGTGGTGTTGAATTATCCGATGCCGGGGACTAATTTTAGAGTTATAGTAAGATTTGAGATATAGAGGAATTTAAGATATTTAAAAATTAAAAGATTTAAAATATGGTAAAAATGAATTTTGTAAAAACACAAGTCGAATACGAATTTTCAAAACCCTTATTTTCAAAAACCCTCTTAGTAGCCTTGAAATCCTACACAAAACATTTCCCTTATTCCTTTATTTTTCTTATTCTTTTCATAACCTCCTGCCTCATTTCCTGCAGAAAGGATATTGAAATCTTCCCTCCGGAAAGCGAAGAAGTATCAAATCCCGAATTTACTTCTATTCAAGGATTTTATTTATTGAATGAAGGAAATATGGGAAGCAACAAATCCACACTTGATTACTTCAATTACGAAACAGGAACTTATTTCCGGAATATTTATGCCGATGCAAATCCTTCAATTCCAAAAGAATTGGGTGATGTAGGCAATGACGTCGCCATTTATGGAAATAAGTTGTACGCCATAATTAATTGTTCCAATAAAATTGAAGTAATGGATGCGAAAACTGCCAAGCGCATTGGGCAAATTAATATTCCAAACTGTCGCAATATTGTATTCCATAATGGTTTTGCTTACGTTACTTCCTATGCAGGACCAGTACAAATAAATCCTGACTATCAGCAAGTTGGTTATGTTGCCAAAATAGACACTGCTTCTCTGCAAATTTTAAGTCAATGCTTGGTGGGTTTGCAGCCTGACGGTTTGGCAGTTGCCAACGGAAAAATCTACGTAGCCAATTCGGGTGGCTATTTGTCTCCTAATTATGAAAATACCATATCGGTAATTGATATTGCTTCTTTTAGAGAGACGAAGAGAATAACAGTGGCGGCTAACCTGCACCGCGTTTGTGCAGATAAACATGGAAATATTTGGGTAAGTACTCGTGGTGATTATTACAGCACGCCATCTAAGTTATATTGTATTGACTCGAAAACAGACCAACTCACTGATTCTATAAATATGGCAGTTTCTAATTTCCATTTGGATAATGACAGACTGTATATCATTGGTGTAAAATGGAGTAATGTAACTATGAGCAACGAAATCAATTACAGTATTGTAGACGTGATTTCAAAACAGATTATCTCAAGAAAATTTATTACGGATGGCACTGATGCCGATATTAGAATGCCTTATGGAATTGCTGTAAATCCAATAACCAAAGATATTTATGTAACCGATGCCAGAAACCATGTTACACCGGGAACACTGTATTGTTTCGATAAGAATGGAAAAAAGAAATGGAGTGTACGCACAGGCGATATTCCGGCGCATTTTGCATTTATTGGAAAATATTAATCTAAAAAAGCCGCAGATGACGCAGACTATTAGGATTTACGCAGATATTTTAATATTAATTATCAGATAATAAAATCTGCGTTTATCTATCAGACCTGCGTCATTTGCGTACTTAAAAAAATATAAAAATATGAAAAAAGAAATCTTTCTACTGAGTCTTTTAGTTGCCGCTTGCATTCCAATTCATGCGCAATCACCTTATATTCACAAAGTTTTCGATTACCGTCCGGCACCCGGGCAGTTCGTTAATAAACTTCCCGAATACAAAGCCGGAGATACACACGAAGATATGATTCGAAAAGTGGAAGAAGCGATTTTGGGAGATGAAAGAGGGCTTGTAACTCTCGGTGCATACGGTGGTTATATTATTTTTGGCTTCGATCATTTAGTAGAAAACAGACCGGGAAAATACGACTTTAAAATATGGGGTAATGCTTATTATTCAAATCCTATCCTTTTTACCGGCTCCAGCGAGCCCGGAATTGTAATGGTTTCGTACGATGCTAACAGCAATGGCATTCCCGACGACCCTTGGTATGAGCTTGCAGGAAGCGAGTATTACAAACCAGAAACCATTAAAAATTATGAAATTACATATTACAAACCGAATCCGGACAAAATTCCGACACCCGATCCTAATTTTACTTTCCTTGCAGATACAAGCTATGTAAAATGGACAGATAATCAGGGGAATACAGGTTTTGTGGCACGCAACCTCTTTCATTCTCAACCTTATTATCCGCAATGGCTTAATGAAGAGACTCTGGTTTACGAAGGCGCAAAGTTGGCAAATAATGGGATTGACGAAAGCGGCACCGGTCAAAATTTTGTGCAATATGCCTATCCCTGGGGCTACGCCGATAATCATCCGAATGATAACATCCGTTCTAATTTTGACATTGATTGGGCTGTAGATGAACAAGGTATTAAGGTAAACTTGCCGGGAATTCATTTCGTAAAAGTATATACCGGCGTAAACCAATATTGTGGATGGATGGGCGAAACCTCTACCGAAATTATGGGAGCCGAAGCTTTTCATATTCAAGGAATTGATATTGACGTGCTTGCTGTAAGAACAGATCTGTTTCCCGATGCACGGATCTATTATTCGCAAGGAAAATTATATTTGGAAAATCTTGAGGGTTGCCATTGCACTCTTTTTAACCTTAACGGGCAAATGATGGACAGCTTTCAAGTGAACTCTTCAAAATGCACCTATACAACAAGTTTAATATCAGGCATATATGTTTTAAAAATACAAAAACAAGATGCAATTAAAATATTTAAATTTATTACTTATTAATCATATATTTTACACTTCACGCCGTAGGTGTGATATATGGATAACCTCGTGCAAGCGTAGCGCAACTCGGGGTTATGAGAATAGTTCCGCACCTCAACCCCGTAGCGGGTTGAACTCCTACGGAGATAAGGTGAATAAAATAAGCAATTGATATTAAGTTATTTATATTCTTTAACTTTAATCTTTATTAACCCAAAAAATCAAATCAAAATGAAAAAAAGTTACCAAATCAAAAAATCAATTTTAATGAGCCTGTTAATGCTATTTGCTACAGTACAATTGCTTGCCCATCAGAGAGATACAATAACATTAGATTTAACTGCTCCTTCTTATCCTTCTATGTTTGTTTTCACAGATAATGGCTACTGGAATCAGACTTTCAACGACGCGGATTATCCTTTCTTTACATCGCAAATCTTTTCTTTTTCTCATCTCATTGAGGGTGTAGGCTCCTCTTATGGCGGATATGCTTGGAATGGCTTTACGGTTTGTAATAATGGAGACAATACCAATCACACTGCTCAGGGTTGGAACAATTACCAGTGGGGTAATATGGCAGGCGGTGGCATTATGACAGATGCACAAGGTAATATTATGACAGACAATAATGGAGAGGTTATGGTTCAGCAAGGATTGCCTTATTTAGTTGCTTATTGGAACTATCTCATAGAGCCTGAATGGTGGCATTTGGGATGGGGAGGTTTCTTTCTTGATGAACCTACGCGTAGTTTACAAGTTCTTTTAGATGATGATGAGTATGAGGCTGTAGGTGTATATGTCAACATTCACCCATGGGCATATTATGCCAATTTGTATGGAGATGGTTTTGCACGACCCCTCAATCAGGAAGGGGATTTCTACAAATTAATCATTCATGGTTTAAATGCTGATGGAACAGAAAGCGGAAGATCCGTTGAGCATATTTTTGCTAAGTTTGAAAATGGGCAACTCATTCAAAGCGTCAAATGGGATTGGGTTGATTTGTCTTCACTAGGAGTAATCGGAGGTTTTTACTGCACAATGGTAACAAGTGACGGCAGCAGCATGGGCCCTAATTCTCCTATGTATTTCTGCATGGATAAACTTCAAGTACGCACAAATTTTGTTGGAGTTAATGAAGATGAGCCAAACAAAATACATATTTACAGTTATCAAAATACCGTATACATCAAAAATGTCGGGGCGGAACATGCAATGTCCCAGCAAACTGTGGAAATTTTGGATATGACCGGCCGTTTGGTTTACCGAGGTGTAATAAACGATAAAGAGGCAGCGATTACATTACAGGTTTCGGAAGGTATTTATAATGTGGTATTGCACGATAGAGAGGTTGCACGCCCCATCTCTACAAAGATTTTGATAACGAAATTTTAGAAAAAGAAAAAAATTATTTTTGCATCCCAAATTGTTATTACTGAAAAATAACAAAGTATCCCCTTCAAAATTTGAAGGGATGCCCGAAGGGCGGGGTAGTTTATAATAAAAATAATACATAATTTAATAATGGGAAAATTCATCATTCAAGGCGGACATGAACTTAAAGGCGAAATTATACCTCAGGGAGCGAAAAACGAGGCTTTACAGGTAGTTTGTGCCGTTTTATTAACGCAAGAACCGGTAATCATCAAAAATGTACCGAATATTTTAGATGTAAAACGGCTTATTGAGGTACTCATTTCTATGGGCGTAGAAGTTACATCGCTTTCAGAGCATGATTACAAATTTCAAGCGAAAGATATTCATTTCGATTTCATTAAATCGGAAAAATTCATGCAATTGGCAAGCGCCATTCGTGCTTCCATTATGACTATTGGACCGCTATTGGGGCGTTTTGGAAAAGCATATGCAGCCACCCCGGGCGGAGATAAAATTGGAAGACGTCCGTTAACCACCCATTTTGAAGGATTTTTTAAATTGGGGGCTTCATTTAAACATCTTAAAAAGGAAAATATTTATGAACTTTCCGCAAAACAGTTAACCGGCAATTACATGTTGCTAAATGAAGCTTCCGTAACCGGTACGGCAAATATTGTAATGGCTGCGGTGCTGGCAAAAGGAAAAACCACCATTTTTAACGCCGCATGCGAACCATACTTGCTGCAACTTTGCACCATGCTAAATAAAATGGGCGCTAAAATCAGCGGAATTGGCTCAAACTTATTAACGATTGAAGGTGTAGAACATTTGCACGGCTGCGAACATACCATCCTGCCTGATATGATTGAAATTGGCAGCTTTATTGGTATGGCAGCACTTAATCGCTCGGCAATCACTATTAAAAACTGTTCTTGTGAGCATTTGGGAATTATTCCTTATACTTTTTCAAAATTAGGAATACCTGTGCAACAGGTAAATGATGATATTGTAGTTCCTAAATTGGAACATTACGAGGTTGAGCGGCAATTAGATGGCTCTATCTTTACTATTAGCGATGCGCCATGGCCCGGCTTTACTCCCGATTTAATCAGTATTGTTTTAGTAACCGCCGTGCAAGCTAAAGGCAGCGTATTAATTCATCAAAAGATGTTTGAAAGCCGATTGTTTTTTGTAGACCATTTACAAAATATGGGTGCACAAATCATTTTATGCGACCCACACCGTGCTACGGTTATCGGATTAAATCATGAACAGCGGCTTCGTGCTACACTTATGAGTTCACCGGATATTAGAGCCGGTGTATCATTATTAATCGCTGCTTTATCTGCCGACGGCACGAGTGTTATCCAAAATATTGAACAAATAGATAGGGGATACCAAAATATTGTAGAACGGTTGAATGCATTGGGAGCGAAGATTGTGAGAGAAAATTAAAGCGTAAAAACCTTTCGCACACAATGTATTACAATCTTTATATTGTAGTCTTATCAATTTTCTTCTCCTTCACATCCTTAAAAATAAACGCAAACGCTATCGCTACTACTAAAGCATAGCCAGCAAAAATAAACCATGCCACATTCCATCCATCGGGCACACTGGGATTAGGAACTTGATGGTGTACTACATAGCCCGCGGCGTAAGAACCAATCACGGCACCCAAACCGTTGCTCATAATCATAAACAATCCTTGTGCACTGGAACGGGTGTTTGCATCTGTTTCTTTATCCACAAATAATGAACCGGAGATATTATAAAAATCGAAGGCTACTCCATAAACAAGCATGGATAAAACCAGCATCCAAACGCCTGTACCCGGATTTCCCAATCCAAATAATCCAAAACGCAACACCCATGCCGCCATGCTAATAAGCATTACTTTTTTAATTCCATAACGTTTAAAAAAGAAAGGAATTAAAAGAATACAAAATGTTTCCGAGATTTGTGATAATGATATGAGAATAACAGAATGTTTTACGCAAAAAGTGTTTGCATATTCAGGCACGGATTTGAAGCTAGACAAATACCAATCGCCAAATCCATTGGTTATTTGCAACATAGCACCCAATAACATGGCAAAAATGAAGAAAATTGCCATCCTTTTTTGTTTAAAAAGCATAAAGGCTTTCAATCCGAATGCCTCTACCCAAGAAGTGGCTTTTTGACGCTCTATTACAGGACAGTTGGGCAATGTAAACGAATAAGCAGCTAACGTAAAACCTGCAATGGCCGATAAGTAAAATTGAGAAGCATTGGATTTAAGTCCCATTAAATCAACTGTCCACATAGCCACAACAAAACCAACTGTGCCCCAAACTCGAATAGGCGGGAATGCCTTTACCGTATCTAATCCTTGTTTTGTTAAAGCAATATAAGCCACAGAGTTAGAAAGTCCAATGGTAGGCATGTAAAATGCCACAGACATAAACATATACGGATATAACGAGGCATACTCCGTTTGCTGCGATGCCGCTAAAATAAAGCATGAAGAAATGAAGTGCGCAATACCCAACATTTTTTGCGCCGGAATCCAGCGGTCGGCAATAATTCCCAATAATGCAGGCATAAATAATGATACAATGCCCATAGTTGCATACAAGCTACCAATTTCCACACCGGTAAAACCAAGTTCATATCCTGCATAACTGCCCAATGAAATGAGCCACGCTCCCCAAATGAAAAATTGAAGGAAACTAAGAATGATTAAACGTAATTTTAAACTCATAATTATTTAATATTAATCTATATAAACTACCCTGTCTTGAATTTATGATTTAAAGATTTAAGGTTGTTATTCATTTTTAAATTCTTAAATCTTTAAATTTTAAATTATTCTCCTCGTACAATTATTCCTTCCCGTACCTGCATCAGTCCTGTAATCATAACGGTATCGCCTATTTGCAAACCGGATAAAACTTCTACTTGGTCGCTGGTTCGATAGCCGGTAGTGATAGATTGCGATTTGGCTCTACCATTAGAAATTACCCATACTGTTTTACCATCCATCTCTTGCACTACTGCTTCGGTAGGAATCATAAGCGCTTCATTCGACTGATCAACAACAAGGTTAATACGAGCAAACATTCCGGCAGATAATTTTCCGGAAGCGTTATTATATAACCCTCTTACAGTTACGGTTCTCGTGGCTATATCTATCTTCGGATCCACGGCATAAACAATGGCTTCGAATTCTTGAGGCGAAACTTCAGTGAAGAAAAATATTTTTTTCCCCGGCAAATAAAGCGAACCGTATCTCTCAGGAATGGCAAACTCCAATTTCAGTTTACCTTGATCCGTTAATCTCGTAATAACGGTATTCGATTGTAAATAACTGCCCAAGCTTACGCTCCGAAATCCAACAGTTCCTGCAAATGGCGCCCTAATTTCAGTTTTAGAGATTTTCGTTTTCAAAAGCTCAATATCGGCTTGCAAAATGTTATAGTCGGTTTGAACTTGGTCGAACTCTTCGCGGCTCACCGCATCTTTTTCCAATAGAATTTTTTGACGATTTAAGCGCTCACCTGTGAGTTTGAGTTGGTATTCGGCACGTCTCAGTTGAGCTTGCAGTTCGGCATCATCTACCTTTAACAATAACTGTCCTTTCGAAACCGGTTTCCCTTCTTCAAAATAGATACCTACCACTTTTCCGGCGGCTTCGCTAATCAAATCCACTTGCTCGTTAGGCAACAACGTTCCCACTGCAGTGATGCTACTTTTCAACAAATCCGTTTCCACCACATAAAGTCTGGCAGAAATGCCACTGCTTCTGGGCTTTTGCTCCTCAACAGGTTGGCCTGTTTTAGAGAAGAAAAATTTATATCCCACAAAAATGAGTATGGCTAAAACAGGAAGCAAAATGTAGACAATTTTTTTAGCTTTCATAACTTGATTATTTTAATTTTCCGCTTAACAATTGCAAGCTAATTTCAGATACCTTAGCTTGATAAGAAGCGTTCATTAAGCGTTTTACAGCTTCAATATAAGAGCGTTGAAATTCACGAAATTCTATTCCCGATAAAGTGCCGATACGATATTTTTCGATGGCAATTTCTAATGTTTCGGAAGTAATATCTACGTTTTCCATCTCAAAACCTAATAATTTATGGTTATTTTTATAGATGTTGTAAAGCTCTGCCAAAGCGCTCATTACGTTTAACTCAACATCTTTATATTGTAATCCTGCATTTTGCAATTCATATTTTGCAACTCTATTGTTGCGCAAGTTTTCCATGCGACTAAAAATAGGAATGCGCGCCGTAAATCCCCAATAAAATCCATGCGACTGGCTTTGAATAGTAAACGCTGCCGGCGTTTTAGCATTAGAAAACTGGTAGCCGGTAGTAAAATCAATAGTAGGAAAAAACTGTGATAAGCTATTTTTCACATCCAATTCCGACAATCTAACCCCTTTTTGATAAATTAACAACGATGTATTTTGATGTAAGGCGCTGTCCACAATTTCTTTGTAATTAAAAAGCGGTAATAAAATCAACGTGTCCTGCACATAATTTTCTTTTGTTAAATCGCTATTCATCAATTTATTTAAAAAAATGTAAGCATTTGTAAGGGCCTGCTGTTGAAGCATAAACATGGAGCTATCAGCATTTAAGTCAATCTTGCTTTGCCGGTATTCTAATCCTGAAATACTACCTATTTGATATTTACTATTGGCAATATGAAAACGTTGCATAGAAATGTCTACAATATTTTCAGAAGCTTCCAACAGTTTCGATTGAATCCATACATTGTAATACGCAGCACTCACATTAGCAATTAATTGTTCCATTTCCAAAACAGTATTCAAGGTGCTGATATCTAACAATGCTTTGTTTTTAGAATTGGTGAAAAACATAGACAATCCATCAAAAATACGCCAGTTCAAATTGACACTTGCGCCTGCATTTAATGAATTGACATTATTAAACGTTGTTTCGTTTCCGGTGGCATCCTGTCGTGTACTATTGGCATAAGTACTTCTGTGGCTTGCATCTCCATAAATAGCAGGCAGAAATACATTGTAGCTTTTCAAATTAACGCGACTGATGTTTTCCGAATTTTTAGCAATTTGAATGCCATAATTCGATTCAAGAGCTTGGCGCACACAATCATCTAATGTTAATACTTGTGCCTTTATGTTTAAAAAAGAAATGAGCAAGAGAAATGAGTATAACAGGCTTTGTTTCATTTGCATACAGTATTTTCGCTTAAGTGGCAAATATCTTAATTTTTTTTATTAAAAAGCTCTTGTAAATTACAATTTTCACCTTTTATAGTAAAATGCGCCTGTTTATAAAAAGGTTCGCGCACAGCCAATTGCTCGACAATGTAAGATAAAAGTTCTTCTTCGGTTTTATTTTTTGTAAGCGGGCGTACTACTTTTGCATGTAATAATCTTTGAACTAATGATTTTGGCGCCATCTCAATATAAATCGAATATGCTGCTTCATTGATTAATTTCATGGCATCAAAAAAACAGGGAGCGCCACCACCGGTAGCTATCACTACATTTTCGCATTGAAGTGCTTCCATTAAGGCATCATATTCCAAATTTCTAAAAACTTTTTCACCGTATTTTTCAAAAATATCAAAAACAGAAATCCGGTATTTTTCTTCCAACATTTTATCAGTATCTAACACCGAAAAATGAAAGTGATTGGCAATTTTTTTAGCAATGGTAGATTTACCTGCCCCGGAAAAACCTATAAGTACGATTCGGTTATTTAGCTGTATTTTATAATCCATATAAGAAGTCTGGCGCTAAATCGGCACCATTTGCCCATTCTATTGTCCAATGATTTAGCCCAAATTGAATAAAGTTATTTTTATCTTTTAGAGGTTCAAAAAGCTTTCCTTTTAACAACGGATAAAAGTCTATCTGTTTTTGCACTCCATCGCTAAACTCCAATCGCATGGCGTAATCTTGTAGATACTCTACATCTATAACTCTTATTAATGAAATATCACTCATATCAACTTTATTTTAACGGTTCTATTTTATTTAATTCTAATCCTTTTTGTGCATTTTCCCATTTTATTAATAATTCATCCCTATGAAATCAATCCAAATCAAAACCAACTTCAAAATGCGGCTAGTATTTCACCTTTAACAATTTCTTTTTGAATGGTTACTATAGCTTCAAAATCACCATATCTTACATGAATATGCGGCGGATTATGATCCGAGCCGAACATAGCGATGATAATACCAAAAAAGCGTGCTAATTCTGCCATGGTTTTCCAACGAATTTATAGTGCAAATTAACATAAAATCTTTCAATAAGATATTAACAAATAAAAATTAATATGTTGCCTCAATTCTGCTAAGAGGTGTATTTAAGCACTCAAAAATTCACATTTTTCCACAAAAGATACAAAAATTGAGAAAAATACAAAAAAAATGTATTTTCGCACCCTTTATTTTTAGAGCAAGAGTTCTAATTTTTATTGCACAAAAATCAACAATATCAGATAATTAAACAAAAAATACTATGAATATTTCTGCGCAAGCCGTAAAAAAACCCATTACCACAGCGTTGCTTTATGTGGCAATTGCCATCATAGGCATCTATTCATTATCAAGATTAGCGATTGATTTCTTGCCCGATCTGGGAAGCAATACCATTATGGTATTTACAACTTACAACGGCGCAAGTCCCTATGATATTGAGAATAACGTAACTAGACCCCTCGAAAACGTATTAGTTACTGTAGGTGATTTAAAACACATTACTTCCAGTTCACGTGAAAATTATTCTATTATAACCCTTGAGTTTAGGTATGGAATTGATATTGAACAAGCCGTAAATGACGTGCGAGACAAATTAGATATGGTATCGGCAATGCTACCCGACAACGTAAGCAGACCTTTCATTTATAAGTTCAGTGCAGCCGATATTCCTATTATGATGATTTCGGTGGAAAGTAGAGAGAGCACCAATGCGTTGTATAAAATCTTAGATGACAGAGTGGCTTCGTCGATTAGCCGGATTAACGGCGTGGGAACGGTTTCCATCTCTGGCGCACCGCAACGTGAAATTAATATTTACGCCGACCCTTTTAAATTAGAATCTTATGGCTTAACCATTGAACAAATTACACAAGTAATTCGCATGGAAAACATGAATATGCCGTTAGGCACCATAGATGTCGGTTCCAAAACGTATTCCATGCGCGTACAAGGCGAATTTGTAGATGCGCAACTAATGAACGATATTGTAGTGGGCAGTTTCAACAACAAAAACGTGTTTTTGCGAGATGTGGCAGTAGTTGCCGACACTATCCAGGAAAGATTACAGGAGGTTTTCACTAACGGTATGCAGGGCGCTTTGTTGGTTATTCAAAAACAAGTAGGTGGAAACACCGTAGAAATTTGTCAAAAAATAAATGCGGCGCTACCTGAATTAGAAAAAACGCTGCCTCCGGATGTTAGGCTTGCCACAATCTGGGATACTTCAGAAGGCATAGTAAATACTATAAACAGCTTAAATGAAGCCATTATAATAATCTTAGTGTTGGTAGTAGTAGTTATCATGTTGTTTTTGGGAAGATGGCGCGCTACTTTTATTATTGCAATCACCATCCCTGTTTCACTCATAACAGTTTTTATTTATTTGTTAATAACAGGCAACACAATCAATATCATCTCTTTATCTTCTTTAAGTATTGCTATAGCCATGGTGATAGATGATGCGATTGTAATATTAGAAAACATTAGCAAACATATTGACAAAGGGAGTAAACCGCGTGCAGCTGCGGTATTTGCTACCCGCGAAGTTTCATTATCGGTAATCGCTTCAACATTAGTGCTTTTAGTTGTGTTTATACCACTTACCATGTTACAGGGTATGGCAGGAATTTTATTCAAACAAATGGGTTGGATTATAAGCATCACCGCCGTTATTTCCACGGTTGTTGCTTTAACGCTAACGCCTGTAATGGCAGCTTACATGTTAAAGCGAGAAGACAAACACGGAAAATGGTATAAAAGACTCTATGGTCCCATTGAAAAAGCATTAGACAAATTAGATTTAGGATATGGAAAACTGCTAAATTGGGCAGTAAATCATAAATTAATAGTAATTGTGGGATCCATATTGATTTTCTTTTCTTCAATGATGTTAATGAGAATCATTCCTACTGAATTTTTTCCGGTGCAGGATAATGCGCGCATTGGGATTAACATTAAATTTCCGATTGGTACAAGGATGGAAATAACCAGAGCATTTGCTTTGGAGTTTGAACGCGAGTTGCGTGAAGAGTATCCTGAAATTATACGAATTAATTTTAATGTGGGACAACCTGATGAAACAAATACATGGGGAAGATTACAAGACAACGGATCACATATTATTTCCATGACGGTTAGGATGCTGAAGAAAACCCAAAGACAACGCGGGATTGAAGAAATTGCCGACAAAATTCGTGCGAAATTGGCTCAATATCCTGAAATTAACACGTTTGCAGTAGATATAGGCGGCGGCATGGGTGGACAAAGTAACGTAACGGTTGAGGTTTACGGGTTCGACTTTAACGTTACCGACAGATACGCTGCCGAGCTAGCCGAGAGAATGCGCGAAATTCCGGGATGTACCCAAGTAAATATCAGTCGTTCAGAGTATGCGCCCGAAATTCAAGTGGATTTCGATAGAAAAAAATTGGCAGAAAACGGATTGAATTTGGCAACCGTATCTTCTTTTATCCAAAACCGTTTTAGCGGCTCTATCGCATCTTTCTATCGCGAAGATGGTGATGAGTATTTTATCAGAGCGCGCCTCGCACCGGAATTTCGTCAAAATATTGATGCTATTGAGAATATAATTGTATATAATTCACAGGGACATGGAATTAGAATACGTGAATTAGGTACTATAATAGAAGTATTAACGCCCCCAACCATTGAACGCAAAGACCGTGAGCGCATTGTAAAAGTTGTGGGAATTGTAGGTGCAGGCGCCGCATTAAGCCAAATTGCCAGCGCCACAATGGATATATTGGAAGAAGTAGATACGCCACCCGGTGTTAGCACTATATTGGCAGGAACATTCCAAGACCAACAAGAATCGTTTAGTGATATTATGATGTTGATGGCTCTAATAATTGTATTGGTTTATATTGTAATGGCTTCGCAATTTGAGTCGTTTACATATCCGTTTGTAATTATGTTCTCTATTCCGTTTGCATTTACAGGCGTTTTCATTGGATTAGCCGTAACAAACACTGCGCTCGGACTGATGGCGCTATTGGGAATTGTAATGTTAGTAGGAATTGTAGTGAAAAATGGTATTGTGCTCATTGACTACACCATACTGTGTCGTGAGCGCGGCATGGGCATTAACGAAGCTGTAGTAGCTGCCGGACATTCACGTTTGCGTCCCATCTTAATGACCGCAATAACTACCGTATTGGGAATGTTACCATTAGCGCTCGGAAGAGGTGAAGGTGCAGAAATGTGGAACTCACTTGGTATGACTGTAGCTTGGGGGTTATCATTCTCTACTTTAATTACATTAGTGCTCATTCCTGTATTGTACGCTAGCTTTGCACAGTTTGGGGCATGGAGGAAAAGAAAGAGAAAGGTAAGTGCTGATATGTAGGTTAAGCCATTCTGTTTTTAGGACAGACTCAATATCCCCTTCAAATTTTGAAGGGATGCCCGAAGGGCGGGGTAGTTTATATAAAAATCCCATAAACCGCGCTGCCACTGCCACTCATGGAAGCGTACAATGCACCTTGCCTGTAAAATCCATTTTTTATTTCCAATAATTCCGGATATTGTTTGAATATGACTTCTTCAAAGTCATTAATGAGATTGTTTTTCCATGTTTCTATGGGAGTTTTAATAATTTCTTTTAAAGAAACTTTCGGTTTTTTTGGAGTAATAGCGCTATAGGCTTGTGCGGTAGAAATGGAAATGTTGGGGCAAATGATTTCTATTTTGTATTTTGATAAATCCAATGCGATAGGTTCTAAAATTTCGCCTCTACCGGTAGCATACATCGATTCATCGTACAAGAAAAAAGCTACATCACTGCCTAATTGTGAAGCAAATTCATGAAGTTGTTTTTTAGAAAGTTGCAATGAAAAAAGTGTATTGAGCATTTTCAGTGTTAGGGCGGCATTAGCAGAACCGCCTCCTAAGCCCGCTCCCGACGGAATTTGTTTGTCTAGGGTGATGCTTACAAGAGGTATATTATAAATATTTTGCAATAAACGATAGGCTTTCACACACAAATTGTGTTCTATATCACAAGCAAAATCAGCATTCTTTAAAATAAAAGAAAATTGAGATGCAGGAACGATTTCGATGCTATCTTCGTAATTACGACAAGGATAAAAAACAGTTTCCAATACATGATAGTCGGATGGTAACTTTTCAATAATATGCAATCCGAGATTGATTTTATGATGAACAGATGTTCGCATGTTTTAAAACTGGTAATACACACTAAAAACAAATGTTTGATTGTGTTGTCCACTCAACAGATATATCCAATCAGAAGCTCGAGGTTTACGCACAGGCAATAGCGAACTTTCGTAACGAATATTCACTCCTAAATGATTAAAAAAGAGATACCCTAATCCAATAATTCCGGAAAATTCAAAACGTGCAAATGGCGGAGCGCCTATATTGATGAAAGTATTAACCTTTTCAACATCTACATTTTTAAATAAAACGCCAAAGGCAGGACCAAACTCCAATTCAAATCCTCTATAAAATCTCCATTTGACTAATACGGGAATTTGCCCATACATCAGTTGTAATACATAAAGGTCTGCCGGTCCAACAATGTTCCCATTTTCGTCAAATCTTGGAGAATGCTTGCACCCTTTCATTATAAAATTTAATTCAGGTTGAATAAGCCATCTTCCGGATTTTGAAATTGGAAAATTAGCAAAAATTCCTGCAAATCCCCCAAGCTTACTATACCCTTGAAATGGAAACCCATCTCCGGTTATTACTGATGCTGTGAGACCGGCTTTAATTCCGGCACGAAAATTATTCTGCCCTTTCTTGGCGCCTTCCGAATAAGTAGGCGTAAAGTTGCTTTCTTGTGCGTAAAGTGAAATGAAAAAAATAAAGGATAATAAAATTAATACTCCTTTTTTCATTTTACTTTTTTGAAAAATTTGATTTATCCACGCCGCATAATGGACAAGTCCAGTCGTTGGGAAGTGCTTCAAATGAAGTTCCGGGGGCTACATCGTTATCCGGATCGCCTTGAGCGGGATCATATTCGTACCCGCATACATCGCATACATAAATGTCTTGATTCATAATTTCCTCCTTTTTTATGGGTTAATTAATATTGTTATTTATCTACATATATTACAATAAATTTTCCTTACCTCCGCATTATCAAGAACAGAAACGGAAAATTCATTGAATAATCTACATAATTTTTGCGGATTTCTAAGTGCAGCCATTTGCACCGATTGCGTAAAAATAGAACTTAAGTACGTTCTTGGTCTATGCGCTGCTAACTGTACAATGGAAAAAAGCAAAGATTCTGCTATGGTAGAATCAGCCAGCATGGGCGCAAGGCGGTATAATGCTTCTTCATAATTTTGCGTTTGAATTAAAGAATCCGTAACCGCGTCGGAGGTTTGTATGTTACTTACGCTTTTCTTAATTAACGTTCTACAAACATATCTTTTTCCGCTGAGAAGAAGTACGTTAATGTCAATTGCCTGATCTAATTCTATTTGTTGGGGAATAGAGCCGATTTTTGCATGAAAAATATTTGACTTGGGAGTAGAGTCGTTGGCAGCTATAATTTTTGACATGGAAATAGGTTTAGAGACAATACCTCTGAAAGGCTTACTATTATCTATTTGTGGAACGCGACAGTTGTATTGTTCTCTCTGAATGAAATCCAATACAATGGCATCTCCGGCTCTGGAGAGCAGCCTTTTTGCCCATTTAGCATCATCAGATTGCAAAAAAACATTGCCGTCTCTATCCCAGTAGAGCATATCATAAATTTGTTCCAAAGTAGGGTCATTTGCACGCTTTTTACAAACTGCTTCATCATAAAACAGAAGCCCTGCGGTGCCTCTTGTAATGGGTAAATCTTTTTGTTTAGAAGCCGCAGAATTAAATACCTGAGTAGTAAGGTCATTTCCTAACACTAATGAAATGTATGCAAAACGCATATGATTGTCTGTTTGAAAGGCGAAACCATATACGGTATATTGAGGAGACAGAATGGCAGGAAGTTCTCTGGTAGATCTCAGTAGAGGTCTTAATAGTTCTAGACATAAATCGTAATATGTATACTCTTTGTCGCCTAAATGGGCTCTTGCCCTCGAAACGAACTCGTCAGCTTGTGGAGTAAATTCGTATTTCCTTAACCGTTGTGAAGTGAATTTTAAAGGCGGATCATTTATTACGGTAACTTTTTCTCTTTCTGCTTGAAATACGGCTTGTATCCGTGCCACTGAGTCTAACATAGGAAGGTGTATCAAAGGCGCACTGCCATGTAATTGTCGTCGAAGGTCATTTATCATTTCAATAAAACAACTTTGCAAAGTTGCCGGATTATATCTAATTGGATTGAAATTTTTTTGAAATGTTTTGTAATTATCGCTGTTTTCCGTTATCAAATCTATATAGAAAGTATTAGGTTGTGAAAAACATAAACAATTGCAAGATAATAAAATAAATAGCAAAAAGGAAATAGGCTTTGTTGTAAACATGTGTTTTATAGGTATAAAAAATTACCCGCAAAAGTAGATTTTTATTTTAAAATAATGGATTTGTTCTATCAATATTTTACTATTTTTGTGCACTGAATACAAGTAGAAGTATAAGTATGTTTAATCACGTTAAAAAATCTTTGTTAAAACGTTGTATAGAAAAGCATAAATCTCTTCGAGAAAAAAAACTTATTTCTTTAGAACAAACTCAAACATTGGGTATTATTTGCCAAATAACCGATGAAGATTCTTATAAGGAAGTATATGATTTGTTTTCTAAACTTCAATCTCATAAAAGAACCGTATGGCTCATAGGATATATTAATGAAAAAAAAGTGCCTTATTATTGTTTGCAGCAATTGTCTGCCGATTATTTTTCTAAAAAAGATTTGAATTGGTATGGTAAGCCCGATTTCGCTCAATTAAATGATTTTTTAGATAAAGACTTTGACATGCTTATTGATTTTTCCCGCAATAATTTATTGCCTATACACTACATTTTATCAACTTCAAAAGCTAAGCTTTTGATTGGCGCCAATAAATACATGCAAGATTTGTATGACGTTTATATTAAAGATGAAGAACAATCGGATTATCTTAAACTTTTAAAAATCATTCGCAATTATTTACTCAAATTAACCGGAACATGCATTTCATAAATCAATATAAAGGCTTGGGAGTAGCCGTGGTTACTCCTTTTTTGCCTAACGGAGAAGTAGATTACTTGAGTTTAGAAAAATTAGCAAATCATCTCATTATTAGTGGAGTAGATTATTTAGTAACCTTAGGAACGACCGGAGAAACGCCCACGCTTACTGATGGAGAAAAACACAAGATTGTACGCACATTGGTTCAAGTAAACCAAAACCGTGTACCTATTATTGTGGGCATGGGAGGTCCTTCCACACACTGTATCCTACAACAATTTAAAACTTTCGATTTTTCGGGAGTAAGCGCTATCTTGTCGGTTACGCCTTACTACAATAAACCAACCCAAGCCGGTCTTATTGAGCATTATCAAACACTGGCAGCCCATGCACCGTTGCCTATCATATTATACAATGTAAGGAGTCGTACCGGATGCAATATAGAACCTGAAACTGTTTTGAAATTAGCTGAAAATGAAAACATTATAGGCATAAAAGAAGCCTCGGGGATGATGAATCAAATCATGTATTTGGTAAAACACAAACCGGAAAACTTCTTGATTATTTCAGGAGATGATGCCATTACTTTGCCACTTATGGCAGTAGGGATTGATGGGCTTATTTCCGTAACAGCCAATGCGTTTCCGTTTGAGATGTCGCAAATGATTCATTGGGCGCAAGAAGAAAAATTTAAAGATGCTGCAGCCATACACTATAAGCTATTGAATATTATACAAGCGTGTTTTAAAGAAGGAAACCCTGCCGGAGTGAAAACATTTTTAGCGTTGCAAAATCGGATAGAATACTATTTGCGTTTGCCGCTTACAAGAGTATCGGAAGAACATCAAGAGTTTATTAAAAAGCTATTATCTAGTTATAAACCGAATGAGTAAAATTTACACTAAAATGGGAGATGCCGGCGCTACATCATTGGTGGGTGGAAGTGGCGTGCATAAATCAGAACGAATTCTTGATGTATATGGAACTTGCGATGAATTGAACGCACACATCGGACTACTGATTGCAGAAGATGATCTGCCATTTTTGACAGAAATTCAAGAAAAATTGTTCATCATGGGAGGAATTTTAGCAACGCCGAAAGAAATATACGAACAATATTGGAAAAATATTTCATGGGAAGACTTTTTAACGAAGATAGAAAGAGAAATAGATTATATGGATGAAATGCTACCCCCTTTACATAGCTTTTTATTACCGCAAGGTTCTCGCGCCATTGCGCAAGTTCATGTTTGTCGCACGGTTTGTAGGAAATTGGAACGAAAAATAGCGCACCTTTGCATGCAGAATGAATCCTTTTTGGGACTGCTTCAAATTGCAAACAGACTATCAGATTATTTCTTTATTCTAGCGCGATTTTTTCATAGGAAGCTAGAAATTGATGAAAAGTATTTGAAAATAAGGTAAATAAAAAATTTAAGGAAAGCGCATATTCGTATTTATAAAAATTTATTTTTGCGCCCCATTAAAACGAACCTTATCAAATAACATTTTTTATGTATTGGACGTTAGAATTAGCCTCAAAATTAGAAGATGCGCCTTGGCCCGCTACCAAAGAAGAATTAATTGATTACGCTTTGCGCTCCGGAGCGCCTATGGAGGTTATTGAAAACTTGAAAGAAATTGAAGATGAGGGCGAAGCCTATGATAATATAGAAGATTTATGGCCCGATTATCCTACTAAAGACGATTTCTTTTTCCATGAAGATGAATATTAAGAATTCATCATTTTTTATTGAAACAGCCTTTCAATTATATCTTTATATCTTTCTTGTACCAAATTACGTTTCACTTTCAGGGTAGGTGTAAGTATCTCGGTAAGTTGTGACCATTCATCGGGAATAAGTTCAAATTTTTTCACTTGTTCCGTATCTCCGAAATGCACATTATATTTAGCCATTTCGCGCGTATAGCGTTTCAGAATTTCCGGATGCTGCACAATTTGTTGCGGATTTTGGTATTCGATTTGATGACGTAAACACCAACCTTGCAAAAAGTTGAAATCGGGGGAAATAAGTGCAGCTGCAAATTTTTGCCCTTCGCCCACTACTACAATGTTTTCAATAAATGGCGACTCTGCAAATTTTTCTTCAATCATTTGAGGATTAATATATTTTCCCATTGAGGTTTTGAATAGATTTTTTAGCCTTCCGGTCAAAATAAGTTGTCCTTTTTCATTAATACGTCCTAAATCTCCGGTATGAAACCAACCCTCTTCATCAATAACAGTTTTTGTAAGAGTTTCGTCTTTATAATATCCCAGCATTACATTGTGTCCGCGACAACATACTTCGCCATTTTCAGCAATTTTTACTTCCACACCCGGCAGCGGAAACCCTACAGTTCCGGCTTCTCTTCCATCTTTATCACGACAACTTACTGCAATAACCGGTGAGGTTTCCGTTAATCCGTACCCTTCATACACCGGCATGCCGATAGCAGAAAAGAAAGATGCCAATCGAGGTTGAATACTGGCTGCTCCGGAAACTACGATGTCAAAATTACCTCCGATATTTTTACGTATTTTGCTGTAAACCAATTTGTCTGCAAATTTATGTTTTTGATTGTACCACCATGTGCGGTTATGAGGTTGAATTTTGTAGTTGCACGCAACACGCACTGCCCATCGGAAAATTTGTTTGGTGAGCCAAGGCATATTATTACTGGAAACATAGATTTTGTCGTATATTTTCTCTAACATACGCGGCACAGTGGACATCATGGTAGGTTTCACCTCTTTAATATTTTCGGCAATTGTACCTAAATTTTGTGCATAATATACCGACATGCCTAAATATTGATAAAGATATACCAGCATTCGCTCATAAGCATGACACAACGGTAAAAAACTAAATGCGATATTAGACCAGGGTGCAGGGGTATGATATAAATTCATGAATTGCCCAATAAGATTATCGTGCGATAACATTACTCCTTTTGGAATGCCGGTAGTGCCTGAAGTATAAATAATTGTAGCACAGTCGGATGAATTTACGACAGCTTTTCGTTTCTCTAATTCTTCGGGGTTTGGGTTTTCTTTTCCCAAATCAACAAGCTGTTGAAAATAAGGAAATTTGTTGCGATCAACAAAAGTATAAAGATACTTTAATTCAGGAACTTCTGCCATTACGGAAGATACCTTTTCCATTAACTCGGCTCCTTCTAAAACCACTAACTTTATTTCTGCATGATTTAAGATATACTTATATTCGTGTGCTGCCAATGTGGGGTAAATTGGTACGACAATCGCTCCAATTTGCATAATTGCCATATCTAACATGTTCCATTCCGGACGATTTGTTGAAATAATCCCCACTGTATCACCGGGATTTATACCTAACTTTATCATACCATATGAGAGATCGTTTACAATTTCAATATATTCGGCGAGTGAGTACTTTCTCCATGTTTTGTCAATTTTTCCGGCTAAAGCAACTTCTTGGTTAGGATGCTTTTGTTGATAATGTGTTAAAATGTCAAAAATTCGTTTCGGTTCCATAAGAAAATTCAAAAGATTTAAAAGTTTAAAATCCAGCACAAATGTGCATTTCATTTTGCAAATGAAATGCGAATCAATGCATATCTAGGCATTATTACTACCTATTTATTGACAATAGTTGTAAAATTTGAAACTATGGGGCAAAAGCTTGAATTGTGGGGTAAAAGCTTGAGGTTAAATTTGCATTTTGGCACATTAAACGCAAATTATATCCTTTTTTGTCTACTTGAAACGCCGCATAAGTAGGTTGTAGCGCTTTTTGCGGACAATTATAGATACAGCCCAAACACATGTCGCAACGATTCCCTAATTTTGGTTTTCGATGCTCAATTTGCATATTGGATGAACAACAGTTTTTGGCACAAAGTCCACAACCATTGCATGTATCTAAAACTTTTATCCCGTTTCCAAATTTACGTGTACCTTTCTTTTCAACTTCTCCTAATGCAGAAATCAAATAATCAATCCAATAAATAACTTTTTTTTGTCTTCTTTCAGATAAAACAGTTTGAGAAATGGCATCAATTTTTTTGGGTAATTTTGAAAAAATGCGTGTATATTTCTTTTTCCCAGGCACTTTCATCCAATTGTTAGGCATTCGAATCATTTCTTCAAATATTACATTGAAATTGTTCTTTTTTAATAATTTAACAGTTTTATGTCTGCATGCGGAATTACTAATGGTATCGCCGCCTCCGGAAACGGAGATTACTGCAGTTTTACAATGATTGCCTGCTAAATGTTCTACCCATTCATAAATTGGCTTTGGGGCACAAAACGAATGTACCGGAAAAATTAGGACATAATAATCCACGTCAAGTTCATTAATATCATCAATATGAGCTCTGAAAATTCTATTAATTTCAACTTCAACGTTGTTTATTTTCAATTTTTCGACTAATAGTTCCGCTACTAATTTAGAACCACCGGTGCCGGTATAATAATCTATGCGAATTTTTTTCATAAAAACTATTAAATAACAATGCTACAAATAAAGAAAATTTATTATCATTATAAATTTTTTCTTAACGTGATTTTATTATTTTTGTAACCGCTTTTTAAAAAGCCCTGTTCACACTAAAATATATAATGAACGGATTTGAAAAACAATATTATAGCATCAGCGAAACCGCCGAAATGTTTGGCGTAAAAACTTCACTTTTGCGTTCATGGGAAAATGAATTTGAACTTTTAAAACCTTTTAAAAATCAAAAAGGTACAAGATTCTTTACCCAAAAGGATATGGAAATTATCCGTACAATATTGTATCTTACTAAAGAAAAAGGATATACGTTGCAAGGCGCCAAAGAAGCAATCCGCGGGGATTTTGCCAAAGCCGCTACACAAGCTGAGATAGTTCATAAGCTGAGTACTGTAAAAGAATTTTTGTTAGAAATTAAAAACAACTTATAATGAATCCAATAAGGATGGTTGATCTGAAAGGTCAGTATGAGAAAATTAAAAAAGAGATAGATGAGAATATTTCACACGTTATTGAGAGCACAGCTTTTATAAATGGCCCAAAAGTAAAGGAATTTCAAACTCACTTGGAAAGCTATTTAGGTGTTAAACATGTAATCCCTTGCGCAAATGGCACGGATGCTTTACAAGTTTCCTTGATGGCTCTCGGCTTAAAAGCCGGCGATGAGGTGATCACATCTCCCTTTACGTTTATTGCTACGGCTGAGGTCGTTGGCTTGCTTGGTATTACATGTAAATTTGTAGATGTAGATTGGAATACATTTAATCTTGATGTTGCTCAATTAGAAAATGCGATTACTCCTAAAACAAAAGCTATTGTTCCGGTGCATCTTTTCGGACAAAGTTGCAATATGGAAAAAATTATGCAAGTGGCAAAAAAACATGCACTTTTTGTGATTGAAGATGCCTGTCAAGCTATTGGCGCAGAATTTTTCTTCAAAAATGGAGAAAAAAAGAAAGTTGGAACTATAGGCAATTCCGGCTGTGTTTCTTTTTTCCCTTCAAAAAATTTGGGATGCTATGGCGACGGTGGCGCCATTTTTACTAACGATGACGAACTGGCAAGAAGGTTAAGAGGAATTTGTAACCATGGTATGTTCAAGCAATATCATCATGAATTATTGGGCGTCAATTCACGTTTAGATTCAATACAGGCAGCAGTTTTAGATGTAAAACTGAAGTATTTGGATGAATATAATGCAGCGCGTAAAAAATCAGCCGATTTTTATAACAAAATGTTTGAAAATCATCCAAAAATTGAAATCCCTACTATTTCTTCGTTCGGTACACATGTTTTCCACCAATATACGTTAAAATTAAAAAACACGGATCGACAAAAAATAAGTGAGAAAATGAAAGAAGCTGATATTCCGGTAATGGTATACTATCCCATTCCGTTGCATCTACAAAAAGCATTCGAATATTTGGGATACAAAAAAGGCGATTTCCCCGTTACAGAAAAACTAAGCGAATGCGTAATCTCACTACCTATGCACACTGAATTGACGGAGGAGCAACAAAAATTTATTGGGGATAGTTTAATTGGAATGCTGAAGGATTGAAAGGAGAAGGGAAAAGGTAAAAGGGCAAAGGTAGTTTATATTAAAAAATAAAACAATGATAAAAATTAACAACATTGAAAAAAACTACGGAAGCTTAAAAGTGCTCAAAGGTATTGATTTGGAAATTTCTGAGGGAGAAGTAATTGCAATTTGCGGAGCTTCCGGTGCGGGAAAATCAACTCTATTACACATTATAGGAACGCTAGATAAACCGGATAAGGGAGAAGTGTTTTTTGATGACATTTCGATTTTTGCACTTAATGATCAGGAATTGTCATTTTTTAGAAATCAAAATATTGGTTTTGTATTTCAGTTTCATCATCTGCTACCTGAATTTACTGCTGTGGAAAATGTAGCATTACCTGCCATGATTGCAGGAGAATCTAAAAAAAATGCCATAAAAAAAGCACAAGAAATGCTTCAAATTATGCAACTTCCCGAGCGTTTTTTACATAAACCGGCACAATTATCCGGAGGCGAACAACAGCGTGTAGCCGTAGCACGGGCGCTAATTAACAACCCGAAAGTAGTTCTTGCCGATGAGCCTTCAGGAAATTTGGATACGGAACATGCCAGAAATTTACACCAACTCTTCTTCGATTTAAGAGATCAATTCAAAAAAACATTCGTCATTGTTACACACAATGAGGAGCTTGCAAATCTCTCGGATAGGAAAATTATTATTCGGGATGGAAGAATATAATCGTAGAGGCCGTTGTGAGCAACTTCTCTACAAAATAATTAAAAACCCTAATTTAATATGAAAATAGGCCTTATCGGTTGCGGATACCTTGGAAAAATTCACGCTAAGTGCATAAAGGAAATAAAAAATATAGATTTAGTTGGTGTTTATGATATTGATCAAGAGGCAGCAGAAGAAACAGCAGAAAAATTCTTCACGACCGCATATTTTGAATTGCAAGCTTTGATTGAAAATTGCGATGTAGTAGACATTGTAGCAACCACTACCGACCATTTTGAATTGGCTAAAAAAGCAATTGTTACCGGAAAACATTGCTTTGTAGAGAAACCATTAACGGCAACGGTGGATGAAGCTGTAAAATTGATAGAACTTGCTCAAATACACAATGTTGTGGTTCAAGTGGGACACGTGGAACGATATAATCCGGCTTTTCTCGCAGCTTTACCCCATCTCTCCCATCCTTTTTTTATAGAAGCGCAGCGCTTATCCAAATTTAATTTACGTGGAGCCGATGTTTCGGTTGTTCACGATTTAATGATTCACGATATTGATTTGATATTGTCTGTTATGCAAAGCGAAGTTGTTGATATTCAGTCTACAGGATACAAGTTTGTCTCCGAGTTTATAGATATTGCCAATGCAAGGCTGTTATTTGCCAACGGCGGGATTGCTCATATTACAGCAAGTAGAATTGCTGCACATCCTTTGCGAAAAATGTGTATTTTTCAACCTAAAAACTATTTAAATATAGATTTTCAAGAAAAAAAAGTAGAAATAATTGAATTTGAAAATCGGCAAACTTTTGTTACCGAAATTCCAATAGTGGAGCACAATGCAATTGTAGAAGAATTATCAGACTTTATTCAAACAATTCAACACAATAGAATACCCAAGGTTACCATGAATGATGGATTAAATGCTTTATGTATTGCTGATAAAGTGGTTACTAAAATTTTACAGCAAGATTATGCAAATATTACAGCAAATGTAAAATAATAGCGCTTAAAAGGCGTTGTCTAAAACATGAACAAATCCTGCTTTTTATTTTTTTTATCCATTATTATTTTTCTGAATTTTTCATGTAGAAAAACAGATATTACGCCTGCCTTTCTTGTGTTAACCGTGGAAGATTTTCAAGATCGTATAGATAATAATCTTAGCGAATTTAATAGAATTCATGACACATCTTATGATCAAGAAGAGTTTGATATTATTAGGCAACAAAATTTTACAGATGTTTTAGTGAGTTTAAACGGAAAACAGTTAGGGTATTGGAATCTTCCGTGTAGAATTCCACTTTTGCCTGATTATTCAGGAAATAACAACATTCGAATTATCCCTTGTGTGAGGATTCCTAATACAACTTTAACAACAGTTCCATATCATTTCTTAAAGCCTGTTGAAGTATTTCTTGACATAGAAAAAGAAGGAGAATATAGGTTTCCCAATCTTAAATTTGAGTATGTACCAAGCGTTGCTTTTCCCATGCTGGAAACCTTTGAACAAGGTACACGTTTTGCATCGCTTGATTCGATTTACGGCGCCAGAATGGAAGTTTCTCAATCAATGGGAAGGATTTTCTTATCAGACTCATTGCCCTATTTTAATGTGGCAACTTCTTATTTTCATTTAGTTGGACAAGAGAATGGGCAAAGAATACAACAATTTTGGGAAATGCGCTATATGTGCGATGGAGAAATGACGACATATTTTAATTATATAGATCCTATTTCAGGAATAACTTACGCTCAAGACATGATTGTTCTACCTTCAACAAAAGGCTCATGGAAAAAAGTATATATTGATCTTAGCAATGAAATAGCTTGGGCTGCCAGAGGGGCTTCACGTGTATCTGTTCGTTTGGGCATAAGAGGAAATAGAAATTCTAATTCGGGGAGCGCCTATTTCTATTTTGATCATATAAAGCTAATTTCGATGCGTGCTCCATATTAAAATTGCGCTTATGAATAAAACTCGAAAACTCTTTTTTTATGTTCTTTTCGATATTCTATCAGCCGCTCTTACATGGTTTATCTTTTTTATTTATCGGAAATATAACATAGATCGCACTGTCTTCGAGCATTTTGAAACATCTATACTTCAAGATCCGAAACTTTATATTGGCCTTGTAACATTGCCTGTTTACTGGCTTTTCTTGCACACTTTTATTGGCGTTTATACCAATCCTTTTAGGAAATCGCGCCTTCGCGAATTGGAAATTACTTTGCTAACTACTTTTTTGGGAACTCTGTTATTCTTTTTTGTATTTATTCTTGATGATATTGTAAATACCCCTTTCGACTATATTAGATACTTTATTATCTTGCTCTTCCTTCAATTTTTTCTTACATATATCCCTCGCCTGCTTATTACAACTATTACTATTAACAAAATTAATAGCGGAAAAATAGGATTTAGAACCTTAGTTATTGGAAGCGACATAGTGGCGTTGCATATTTATCAAAATATTATCAAACAAACACCTTATGTTGAAAAATATATTTTAGGATATATTCAAGTACCTGAGGAACAGGATGAATCTATTGCATCAAGACTTACTTGTTTAGGAACGCTCTCGGATTTACCATCTATCGTAAAAGAATATCAAGTTAATGAATTAATTATTGCGATTCAAAATGGGAAACGGAAATTAATCGAAACGATCATTACGTGTATTGGAGATAATCGGGATTTGATGCTTAAAATCATTCCGCAATCACAAGATTATTTAATGGGAAATGTGAAAATTTCGGCGATTCTGCAAGAACCGCTTATTTCCGTACCTACTAAAGATTTTCCTGTTTGGCAGCATTTTATCAAGAGATTTATGGATATTACTTTATCCATTTTTGCTATCATACTATTATTGCCGGTCTATATTTTTTGCGCGATTGGTGTAAAGTTGTCTTCAAAAGGTTCAATTTTTTATTTACAAGAGAGAATTGGTCTAAATGGTAAACCTTTTCAAATTATTAAGTTTCGTTCTATGGTAGCAGACGCAGAAACAGGAACTCCTCAGTTATCAAGCAAAAATGACCCGAGAATTACAAAATTTGGACATTTTATGCGAAAAACGCGTTTAGATGAAACTCCTCAATTTGTGAATGTTCTTTTGGGAAGTATGTCATTAGTAGGTCCGCGACCGGAGCGACAATACTATATAGATCAAATTGTTAAAGTAGCTCCACATTATAGATTATTGCTTACAGTGAAACCGGGAATGACCTCGTGGGGACAGGTAAAATTTGGTTATGCAGAAAATGTTGACGAAATGGTAGAACGCTTAAAATGGGATATTCTTTATTTAGACAACATGTCGCTTCAAACTGATATCAAGATATTAATATACACCGTGTTAATTGTTTTAAAAGGAACCGGAAAGTAATGCCCTATTTTTTTCAAGAAAATTTATCTCAAGATTCATTTGCGCTTTCTTCGGAAGAGTCGAAACATATTACAAAATCCATGCGACTTAAAGAAGGTGATTTTATTTGGATTACCGATGGGAAAGGCATGTTGGCAAAAGCAGCGTTAACAAGTGTATTTAAAGATAGTTGCAATATAGAAATTGTAGAACGAACTTTTCATGACAATTCTACATTGAAGAAATTACATCTTGCGGTAGCCCCTACAAAAAATCCAGATAGAATGGAATGGTTAATGGAAAAAGTGGTGGAGATTGGAGTATCTCATCTCTCTTTTATCATTTGCGATAGATCGGAAAGAAAGCATGTGGACTTAAGTCGATTACATAGAATTGCGATTTCAGCGCTAAAACAATCGCAAGGAACGCGGTTGCCTGAACTGAAAATGGTTTCTTTTTCACAGTTTTTAAGCGAAACTAATGGGGTAAACGTAGATAAATTTATTGCATATTGCGATATTAGAACAGATGCTATTGCAATTGGGGATGTTGAACTCAAGTATGAAGAAGCCGTTTTCTTAATTGGACCTGAGGGTGATTTTACTTCTCAAGAATTTTTTTTCGCTAAAGAAGCCGGGTTTCAACAAGTCTCTTTGGGCGAAAAAATCTTGCGTACCGAAACGGCGGCGCTTCTTATAGCATGTTGTTTCTCGGCGAACATTTTCTAATACAATTATATGTATTTTCGCACGATGAAAAATGACATTCTAAATTCCCAACACCCTATTTATAAAATTGTTAAAAAAGTTGCAGAGGAAAAAAAAGTTGCCACCTTTGCTGTTGGCGGTGTAGTGCGTGATCTTTTCTTAAATCGTTTTTCGAAAGATATTGACATTTTAGTACTGGGAAGTGGCATAGAATTAGCGCAGTGGGTAGCCAAAGAGATTTCGCCTAGGCTTGAAGTGAACGTTTTTAAAAATTTTGGTACGGCGCAGTTTGTTTTTGAAAATGCAGCTATTGAGTTTGTAGGAGCGCGTAAAGAATCTTACGATTTTAACTCACGTAAACCCACTGTAGAAAACGGAACCTTGGAAGATGACCTTTCGCGCCGTGATTTTACCATAAATGCCATGGCGATTGGAATTTCCGGAGAAAAAGAAGGAGAGTTAGTGGATCTGTTTAACGGATTTGATGACTTGCAGGCGAAAACTCTACGCACACCGTTAGATCCGGATATCACTTTTTCGGATGACCCTTTACGCATGATGCGTGCCGTACGATTTGCCTCGCAATTAGGTTTTACCATTGAGCCAAAAACATTTACAGCCATAAAACGCAATGCGCACCGCTTGGAAATCATATCCAAAGAAAGGATTATTGATGAATTTAATAAAATTTTACTCTCCAAAAGACCTTCGGTAGGCATTCAATTGTGCGAAGAAACAGGGCTTTTAACACAGTTTCTTCCGGAATTACTTGCCTTAAAAGGTGTGGAAATGATGCATGGGAAAGGGCACAAAGACAACTATTTACATACACTGCAGGTGGTGGATAAAATTGCAATGGTTTCATCGAATTTATGGCTGTTGTGGGCAGCTTTGTTGCATGATATTGCCAAACCGGTTACCAAAAAATATGACGAAAAGGTCGGCTGGTCGTTTCATGGGCACGAATATATTGGTTCTAAAATGGTGAAACGCATCTTCAATCATTTAAAAATGCCTACCAATGAAAAAATGCGGTATGTTCAAAAAATGGTGGCATTACACTTGCGTCCCATTGCTTTGGTAGAAGATGAAATTACTGACTCTGCCGTACGGCGGTTGCTATTTGATGCCGGAGATGATGTAGATGACTTGATGTTGCTTTGCGAAGCCGATGTTACCTCAAAAAATCCTGAAAAAATAAAACGTTGCATGGAAAACTTTGCCAATGTGCGCACAAAACTTAAAGAAATAGAAGAAAAAGACCGTCTGCGCAACTGGCAACCTCCTATTGATGGCGAGTTGATTATGCAAACTTTTCAATTGCAACCTTGTCGCGAAGTAGGCATAATTAAAGATGCCATTCGTGAAGCTATTTTAGATGGAATCATTCCTAATGAATTTGATGCTGCTTATAATATGATGTTAAAAGAAGGAAAAAAAATGAAACTCCCCAAAAAGAATGAACTCAATAGAAAAATACCCCCTGTTATCCATGAAATAACTTCTTGTTTACTACAAGCGCCTCAAAAGTATGCAACCTCAAATGATATTCCACTCTATCTTTTTCAGAATTCCAATTTGGATTTGATTCACATTCTCATTAAAGTAAAAGCGGGCGTACTGTATGAGCCGGTAAAATATGTGGCACATGCCACATATCAGCTCCTAAAAGAAAGTAGTGCAAAGTTTTCTGCTACAGAAATGGATGATTTTTTAGCTTTTCACGGTACTTCGTGGAAAACCTACATTCACACACAATATATTGTCATTCAATGGATTATTCCAAAGAGAAATTTGGATAAGGTTCTACCCGTACTTTGGGAAACAATGTCCAATCCCCATTTTAAAAATGATGATTTGCAACGTTTTAAGGAATCAAAAATTAAAGACTTGGAATACAATACTGCGAAATACAACTACCGCGCTTCGCAGCTTATGTTTGCCGAAATGTTTCCTTCTAACACCTCTATCGGAACTATTTTAACTACAAAACATATTGAGGCTATGACTATAGAGCAGTTGCAACAATACCATCATAAAACATTTATTGAAAACAATATCCGGATTTTTGCAACGGGAAATGCAGAGGCAGAAAACTTTCTGCCCCACGAATGGCATAAGATTCCTCACCACATTCGAAATGACGGAAAAAAATCCCCTTCAAAACTTGAAGGGATGGACGGCGAAGCCGGACGGGGTAGTTTACATAAAAATCAAAAATCAAAAATCGAAATCCGCGAAAACGCCCTGCAATCTTCTTTCATTCTGTGCAGAAAAGGTATAGATTATGCCCACGAAGACAGACGTGATTTTGAAGTGCTAAGCGTGTTATTTGGAGGCTATTTCGGTTCACGCCTCATGCAAAACCTTCGTGAGGAGAACGGTTATACTTACGGTGTTTTTTGTAGCAGCTTCTTTTATGAAAACGAATCCATTTTTTATATCGAAGCCGACGTCGTAGTGGAAAAAACAAAAGATGCCATTGACGAATGTTTTAACGAAATGACATTGCTACAAAACGAATTAGTGAACGAAGAAGAATTATCATCAGTAAAATCGTATATGTTGGGCGAGCTCCTGCGCCAAGTGGATAGTTCGGTTTCTTATCAAAAAAGGTATGCTTATTGGAGTGATTTTCAATTGGATGAAACGGAGATGCAAGAGATGATAAATGCAATACATGCCATTACACCGCAAATGATACAAATATTGGCTAAAGAATGGCTTGTACCAGAGACGTTTACGACGATTGTGGTAGGTAAATTTACAAATTAATAATGGTGGCAAGGCTCTCTGATGGGAGGTTGCATAAGAGCTAATCGAAGTTTCAAACCTACAGTCATTAGATTTATCCTATTGGTAAATTTCAATAATGTAAAATTCTCAAATTCTTCGGGCAAGGCCCAAGTAAAACTTTCAGGTACTTTACGTTTTTTTTTATTAGGATCATTTAAACCATAATCGAAATATATTCCGGTATATAGAAAAAGATTTTTACCTATGCGCCACTTTGCACCCGTTTCGAAGGTAACCATTGCTAATATGCCAAATTTTAGTTTTCCGGAAGTGTTATGGCCATCGAAAGCGCCCAGTCCTAAAATTGGCAATGAATTAATCCAGTTGTCAAATTCAGGATAATAAGCCGTATTATAAAGCGATGTTATCTCGGATGTATAATTATTGCTAAATAGAAATAGCGCCTTAGCGCCTGCCATGGCATAGTAGCCCACTCTTTTATTTTTTCTCCAATTCAAAGAGTGACCCATTTTCGTTTGAAATTGTAACATCAGAGGAATGCTCAGAAAAATTGCTTTATGTGTTTCTTTATATCCGTTCAGCGTAGTGTACAAGTCGTAGAGATAACCTTCGCAGTCTTCTTGCTTTGGCGTAATGAATATAAAATTATTTATGTTGTTTTTTACATTAAAGATTCCAGCACCAGCACCAATATAAATACCCCAATGCGGGCTGATAAAGCCGGTAAATCCAACCCCTGCATCTCCTCCATAACCCATGGAGGAAGCATTTTTTATCAATGGTTGAAAACAAAAGGTTGCCAATCCACCTCCACTATATATAGAAAGCTCGTTTTGCTGTTTTTGTGCCGAAACACACAACGCGCTTAATATAAGTAGCACTAAGATTATTATCGTTAAGAAGTTTGTTCTTTTATCACCTGTCATCATGTTTTTTATTTTTCACTTTTTATTTCACAATCACAACTCTCACAACCTTGTCTTCTGCTCGTATTAGATAGATTCCTTGCGGCAAATCAAGGGTGAATGTCATGATATCGGCAGTAGCATTAATACTACGAACACAAGCACCTAAATGATTGTACACATATATTGAACTGTCTTTAACAACGCCTTCGAGGGTAAGTAAACTGCCTGATGGTACCGGATTAGGGTAAGCCAGCAAATTACTTGAGTTTTCTGCATCAAGACAGCCGGACGCTTTATTCCGGCTTATGATAATCTTTTCGGTAGGGCACAATACACCATAATTTCTTGTAATTAACTGATACATATAGTATGTGGGTGCAGGTTCTAACAGTTTGTCAAAATCCTCAGAATAACTAAACTCGTCTTTGGTAGGCGTCTTTGTTACTTCAATTCCATTTTTAAACCATTTGCATCCGGTAACTTCATAGCCATCTTCAGCCAACTTCCTAAGGTTGAGTAGAATTATTTTATCACAAATAATAATGGTATAAGTATCAATGAAATTTAGTGTATCGAAATTGGCCACTAAAGTACGGTCTTTGGTTACGGTAAAAGAATAAACAGCATCGGTAGAAACTTCAATGCCGTCTTCAGTCCAGTTAATAAAGACACAGCAAGTGTCTATGGTTGTAGCCACTACTGTTACATAGTCGCCATAATTATATGTACCCTCGCCGGCTGCTGTGCCGCATACTTCCAAATTTGACAATACGGTAATGTTATAAGTATTCAGCGTAAAGTTGGCAACTAAAGTACGATCCTCGGTTACGATAAAAGAATAAACAGTATTGATAGAAACTTCAATACCGTCTTCAGTCCAGTTTTCAAAAATGTAACCTTCATTGGGAATGGCTTTTACAATGGCAGTATCGTTGCAAAAGTATGTATCATTTCCGATGACCGTACCTCCTTCGGGAGGATTGGCAGAAACTGAAATATTGTAGGAGTCAGGTGGACTTAAACTATAAACCGCACTGAGATTACCTGCAGAATCTGCTGCTTGCACATGAATATAACTAGTGAAATACTCAACGCTATAGGTTATCAACTGATTGTCTATAGCCGGAATAAATGTGGTGAAATTTGATGAAATATCAGGATCACTTGTGGGGCTGTGATCTTCCAAAATATAGAAACCCTTCAAACCTGTTTTATTAATAACATCCAAGATATTTGATGTACAAGTATCGGTGTCGTCAACATATTGATTGCCTTAACATAAAAACGGTAAGGGCTGCCATTATCTTTAGAAATTATGTCTATTAGCTTACAGTTGCCGATTTGGCGATTTACCGTAGGTGTATCAGGTGCAGCAAGATCAAAAGCAGAGCATATTTTGGCGGTTGTGTCGGTAGTGAATTGAGATAAATACCATAAAGTATTAGCAATTACCTTTCTTTCGTCCAGGGTGGATTGTCCGTTTGAGTGTCCGGTTTGAATCATGGCAGCATTATTCCAAGTAGTAAGATAATAGTTATTGGTTCCACCATTATACCATACTTCTGGAGAAGTAAAGGAGGAACCCAACGTATTAGGAAAATTCATCCAAACAATTCCTCTTGCAGTTTGTCCGGTAGAATGAGCCAACGGGATAGTTAAGATCGAATTGTAAGGAATAAGGTGAGGATACCTTAATAGATAGCCATCGTTTATTACTTGTATGTTAATACTTCCTCTCCATATATTCCTCCGCTCGTCATTTTGATCTATATCCAAATTTGTTTTATCTTTTAATGAATTAAAGTTCGGTTGACTGCCCGACTGAACAAGGGATGTCTGTGTATCATGTCCAAAAAGTACTCCTCGGCCCGAGTTAAGAAAGTTTCTAACCGCTATAGCAGAAGTAGGTGTAAGATCTCTATTATTATTGGCATCCCAAGATCCGAACATAATCACATCATATTGATATTCACCAGTTTCGTTTTTTAAATAATTATCCGGATTATTATTAAAATTGGTTATTGTTACAGGAGTAACCAATATTTTTCCCAATCCAACAGCAGGATCATGCATCCAATTCGCCAGAGTATTTGAAGATGCTATATCGGGATAAACATTCAACACCTGAATTGTATTATCACAATTAGTAGAGGTAGATTGCCAACCTATAATGGTATCCCATTGAAAGAGTGTATAACCGTATGTTTCCATAGGTGGCATGAGCCATTGCCACTCCAAGATAATGAAGCCATCAGAAGAAATGCCTGTTGAGTATAGGTTTAAACAAAATTCTGTTCTGTTGGTGTCTTGTGCTCTGAGTGGCAAAGTGGCTAAAAGAGCCGATAAAAACAATAAATAGAGAGTTTTTCGCATATCTATATTTTTTTGCAAAACTATAATAATTATTTTAAATTCAAGCGGAAGTTTCAAATATTCAACTTTAATGAATTTCATTTAAACTTATATACAAAAAGAACGTAGCCTTTTCAGGATTATAGAATTGCAACTCTGTAATCTCATAAAAAATGAAACTTGAAATGCTATTACTTTTTTTTGAATACTTTTGCATCTCAAAACTTGAGGAAGAGACATTATTCTCCGTCAGTTAAAACCGAGGGCAAGTTGAATCCTTAAATTTTAAATCTTTAAATTTTAAATATATTATGAGCGACGACAAAAAAATTATCTTCTCCATGGTAAATGTGAGTAAAATCTATCCACCACAAAAGCAAGTATTAAAAAACATTTATCTCTCTTTTTATTATGGCGCTAAAATCGGTGTATTGGGATTGAATGGTTCCGGAAAATCTTCACTCTTGAAGATTATTGCCGGTATTGATAAGTCGTATCAGGGAGAGGTTGTGTTTTCGCCCGGTTACACAGTAGGTTATTTGGCGCAAGAACCCGAAATGGACGACTCGCTTACCGTAATTGATGTAGTAAAACAAGGCGTGCAAAAAGTGGTGGATATTTTAGCTGAATACGATGCGGTGAATATGAAGTTTATGGAAGAAATGACCGATGACGAGATGGCAAAACTGATTGAACGACAAGGTGAATTAACGGAATTGATTGACCAGTATGATGCATGGGAGCTGGATAACAAGCTGGAGCGCGCCATGGATGCTTTGCGTTGTCCTGATCCAGATACGCCGGTAAAAAATTTGTCGGGAGGCGAGCGCCGCCGCGTGGCATTATGCCGTCTATTGCTTTCCGAACCTGATATTTTATTATTGGATGAGCCGACCAACCATTTGGATGCCGAATCGGTAGAGTGGTTGGAGGTACACTTGCAGCAATATAAAGGTACGGTAATTGCCGTTACCCACGACCGTTATTTCTTGGACAATGTTGCTGGTTGGATTTTAGAATTAGACAGGGGAGAAGGTATCCCTTGGCAAGGCAATTATTCTTCGTGGTTGGAGCAAAAAACACAACGTTTGGCACAGGAAGAGAAGCAAGAATCGAAGCGGATGAAGACGTTGGAGCGAGAATTGGAATGGGTGCGCATGTCACCTAAGGCGCGTCATTCAAAAGGAAAAGCCCGTTTGAATGCGTATGATAGATTGCTGAACGAAGATGTAAAAGAACGCGAAGAAAAACTGCAAATCTTTATTCCAAACGGACCACGTTTGGGAACAAATGTGATTGATGCAGAACATGTTTCAAAAGCATTTGGTGAAAAACTGCTGTTTGACGATTTGAATTTTTCGCTTCCACCGAATGGAATTGTAGGGATTATTGGACCAAACGGCGCAGGAAAAACAACGTTGTTTCGCTTAATCATGGGTTTGGATAAACCTAATGCCGGTGAGTTTAAAGTGGGTGAAACCGTGAAAGTAGGTTATGTTGACCAACAACACGTGGAAATTGATCCGGAAAAAACGGTATGGGAAGTGGTTTCGGAAGGAAATGAGCAGATGATGATGGGCGGGCGGCTTATCAATTCGCGCGCTTATATTTCCCGTTTCAATTTTGGTGGACAAGACCAAAACAAAAAGTCAGGTGTGCTTTCCGGTGGAGAGCGTAACCGTTTGCATTTGGCGCTCACACTTAAATCGGAAGCCAATGTGTTATTATTGGACGAACCCACCAACGATATTGATGTGAATACCCTACGCGCTTTAGAGGAGGGTTTGGAAAATTTTGCCGGCTGTGCCGTAATTATTTCTCACGACCGCTGGTTTTTAGACAGAGTTTGCACTCACATTTTAGCTTTTGAAGGCGATTCGCAAGTGTATTTCTTTGAAGGAAACTATACCGAATATGAGGAGAACAAAAAGAAGCGCTTAGGCTACGTAGAGCCGAAACGGATACGGTATAAGAAGTTGGTGAAGTAAATATAAACTACCCCGTATTTTTAGTAAAGAACTTACTTTTTTACCGAATACCCTGCACTCGTAGAACGCCAACCTGTCTAGGCAGTACGCTAAGCGTACTGCCTAGACAAGGTAGCCTTTGATACTCCATGTCTGCGTAGCAGGCACACCATTCCTAAAAAACATCAACAAAAAAAGCGGCAATTTACTAAGTTACCGCTTTTCGTATTTTATTGGTTATATTTGTTCAGGTGTGCTACTTCACTTCCTCAAACTCCACATCCGTCACTCCGTCATCATTCGAAGGTTGGGCGCCTCTCTCACAATTTCCTCCCTCACAGTCGCTGGTATGTGTGTGTGCACCCGGTTCCGCGCCAGCTTGTTGACCGGCTGCGTACATCTTTTGCGATGCTTCGTTCCATGCGGCATTCAATTCGGCAGTGGCGGAATCAATCGCTGCGATGTTTTTGTCGCTGTGCGCCTGTTTTAATTTGGCGGCAGCTTCTTCAATCTTAGCTTTATCTTCTGCCGGAACTTTATCGCCAAATTCTTTGAGTTGCTTCTCAGTTTGAAATACCAACGAATCGGCTGCATTTAACTTATCAATCTCTTCTTTCACTTTTTTGTCGGCTTCGGCGTTAGCTTCAGCTTCGGCTTTCATTCTTTTAATTTCGTCATCAGAGAGTCCCGAAGAGGCTTCAATTCTAATCTTTTGCTCTTTACCGCTGGCTTTGTCTTTTGCGGTTACGTGCAAGATACCATTTGAGTCAATGTCGAAAGTGACTTCAACTTGCGGAACGCCACGTGGCGCTGCCGGAATACCGTCCAAGTGGAAACGTCCGATGCTCTTGTTACCATTCGCCATCGGTCTTTCGCCTTGGAGAATATGTACTTCCACAGAAGTTTGGTTATCCACAGCCGTTGTAAAAGTTTCAGACTTCTTAGTCGGAATTGTAGTGTTCGATTCAATTAAGCGTGTCATTACACCGCCCAGAGTTTCCAAACCGAGTGATAACGGCGTTACGTCTAATAACAAGATATCTTTTACATCGCCACTCAATACGCCGCCTTGGATGGCTGCTCCTACGGCTACTACTTCGTCAGGATTTACTCCTTTGGAAGGCGCTTTGCCGAAGAAATCTTCTACCACTTTTTGAATGGCGGGGATACGGGTTGAACCTCCTACCAAGATCACTTCATCAATATCAGAAGCTTTCATGCCTGCATCTGATAACGCTTTTTTGCAAGGCTCAAGTACTCTGCGAATTAACGAGTCGCAAAGTTGCTCAAATTGAGCGCGACTAAGTGTGCGCACCAAGTGTTGCGGAATGCCGTCAATCGGCATGATGTACGGAAGGTTAATTTCCGTTTGATTAGAGCTCGACAACTCAATTTTTGCTTTTTCGGCAGCTTCTTTCAAACGCTGCAACGCCATCGGATCTTTTCTTAGGTCTACGTTGAAGTCTTTCTTAAACTCTTCTGCCAACCAGTCAATAATTTCATGATCAAAGTCATCACCGCCAAGATGAGTGTCTCCGTTGGTAGATTTCACCTCAAATACGCCGTCTCCAAGTTCAAGAATAGAGATGTCGAACGTACCGCCACCAAGGTCGAATACTGCCACTTTCGAATCGTTTTTCTTTTTATCCAATCCGTATGCCAATGCTGCCGCAGTAGGCTCATTGATAATACGTTTTACGGTTAAGCCTGCAATTTCGCCGGCTTCTTTGGTTGCCTGACGTTGCGAGTCACTAAAATATGCCGGTACGGTAATTACCGCTTCGGTAACTTCTTGACCTAAATATTCTTCGGCAGTTTTTTTCATTTTTTGAAGAATGATTGCCGAAATTTCTTGCGGAGTAAATTTTCTATCGTCAATTAATACTTTTGGTAGATTGTTTATACATTCTACTTTGTAGGGCACCCTGTTCACTTCGTCTTTCACTTGCTCACAAGTTTCGCCCATGAATCTCTTAATAGAGGAAATAGTTTTTGTTGGATTTGTAATTGCTTGACGTTTAGCGGGATCTCCCACTTTACGCTCATCGCCTACAAAAGCCACGATGGAAGGCGTTGTTCTTCTGCCTTCACTGTTTGGAATCACAACGGGCTCGTTGCCTTCCATAACTGCCACACATGAGTTGGTGGTTCCTAGGTCTATGCCAATAATTTTTCCCATAGTATTACGTATTTTAATTGTTAATTTTTGTTGTTAATTGCTCCTTAATTAGCAACAACTGTGCCAAAGTGGGGGTAAAAATTTTTTTGCCCCCACTTTTAATTTGTAATTCGTAAATTTTAATTGCTTATATCACTCACTAATCACAACCCGCACTCCCTCAGAATGTGAAGTAAACTCCGGTGCATACATTGATTGTATCGTTGTTATACCATTGGAAAAATCGCCTTTTTGTGATACGCGCAGGTCGTATTCAAAAACATAAGTGCCTTTACGTAGATAGTCTATGAAGAAATTCATCGAAGCATCTTTAATGCTTTGATAATAACCGAGTCCCGCTTTAAATCTGTAGCCGGACAATTGATCTATCGGTTCAAAACAGGCGGCACGCATATCTTTTAAGTGAACATACTCCATATCGCGATCACTGCGGATTTCTATTCTTACTTTCACCTTGTCGCCAACCTGTAGAGGCGGAAAATTTTCCGCCTCTACAGGAATGGGTACAATAACCATCCTGTCATCCAATCTCCGTTCAACGAAAAGTTGTTTGTTTATTTTCAAAGGCGTTTCTTCAAACTGTTTTATTTTGTCTAGTTGCTCAAAATATTGCCAATAAACAGCACCCCAAGCTACTGTGTTAGAATTTTTGGTAACACTTACATTTGCCCAGCTTGGATTTACTAACGAGCCATCCCAACGTTTTTGAAAATAGCCTGTGCCTGCTTCTGTTTTTATTTCAGAGTCAGATGCGGGATTAATCGTCATATCGCCAATTTTTATAACAGGAAAATCTGTTTCCGCCAATAAGTTCGTACCTCGAAGCAATAATGCGTAAATAGCTTCGGTAGTTGCTTTTGTGGTTCTCCAGTCTTGTGTTTGTTTTTGTTTGAGTAGCCAAACTTTCATCTCATCCACCGATTTTTGATCATTAGCAACATCGCTAAATACTTCTATCAATAATGCTTGCGTTTCAATAGGTGCTTGATACCAATTAAAACCACTGCTGAACTTCCAGTACATGCCTATTTCCTCATTCCGTATGGCACGCTCTTTTAACGAAGCTACAATTCTTGTAGGAATTGTCTTCTCATCTAATTTGTTCAATGCTAAAGCAATCATTCCTTGCATATAAACTCCTTTTTTTGTCCAATACTTTATAGCTTGATCTTTGTAATAATCAAATGCTGCTGAGGTTGTTTCAGGTAAAGGAACATCATTTATGAAAAATGAACGTACGTATAAATAGTGTATATGAATGTAACTTAAATTATCTTTTTTCAAACACTCGGTGTTGCAATTTCTTTTCAGGTCAGCATAGCTTCTTTCCAATTCTTTATCTAAAAACGCGATAGCATTTCTCACCATGTTCCAAACTGTGGGATTGTTTCTTGCTTCGGTTACGCCAAGTTTGTCTAAGTGCCCAAAACCGCCTACAATGTGTTGTGTAATGTACCAACTTTCGCGCATACCAGCAAACCATGGAAAGCCGCCATTAGGCGTTTGCATTTCCGATAATTTTCTTATTGCCGCACTGTTTTCCATTGCCATGCGGTTCAAATCGAACAATAAGCCAATTCTGCGTTTTCTTTCACTTTCGTCTTTTGCGTTTAACAGCCATGGCGTTTCTTCTATCAACAAGGCTTTTAATTCTTGGTTTTTCTCTAAATTCGACATTAACGCACTACTTCCGGGAGTGTTTTTCCACAATTCAAAAATACGCTGTATCTTAGGATCGCTATTTGCAATGTGCGATGCCAAAGAATTGGCATAAAGGCGCGCAAAAACTTGCTCGGCGCACTCGTGAGGAAATTCCATCAAATAGGGTAACGCCTGAACCGCGTACCATGCCGGATTTGCCGTAAATTCAAGAGTAAAACTTTCGTTGCGTAGCGTGGTTGATTTATTGTTTGCCAAGCTATTAAATCTGAAATTTGTAGTACCGGCTCTTCGTACCGGTAATGGCATAGATTCTGTAACCAACATTTTGTTCGACAGTATTGGCAATATTCGTTCTTCACCGTCGGAATGGTTTTTGCCGTCGGCAATAATTCGGATGCCTACAGCAGATAAGCCTTGGGGGATGGCAATTTGCCATTCTACAACTGTGTTGCCGTTTATGGGGACATTAAAGACTATTGAGACATCAGAATTTAAAAACTTAAGATTTAAAGATTTAAGGGTTTCGACATCGAAGAATTCGATGATTGCATTTCCGGAAATGTCTGTTTCAGAGACGTTATTAATTTTTGTCGAAATCGTCATTTTGTCATTTTCTCTGAAGAATCTCGGTAGGTTTGGCATTACCATAAGCTCTTTTTGCGTAATGAGTTCTTCGGTAATGGTACCTATTTTCAGGTCTTTGGTGTGGGCGAGTCCCAAGAAATTCCAGCGGGTTAAACTTTCGGGCATGGTAAAATTTAAAAATATTTCACCGGCTTCGTTGGTAGTTAATGTAGGGTAGAAAAAGGCGGTTTCCGAAAAGTTTCTACGGATTTGGATTGGGGCTTGTGATGCTTGTTGTTCTTGTATACCACCGGTTACAATCTCTTCGGAAAATCTCATTGGTGGTGCATCTTCAAAATCCGGACTAAGACTAAAATCTGAATGCACTCTTATGTTATCTTCAACTATTTGTAGAATTACTTCACTATATTTTCTAAATCTTCCAAAGCATGGAAATGAGCTAAATAAAATCAAATTTGGATTAATAACCCCCTTAAATAGTAGTTTTCTATCATAACTATTTGCTGCTGCCCTGGAAAATGTATTACTAAAACCAAAATTACTCCAATTCAATCTGGAGTTATATACGGGAAAAGGGTTTAAAGACCAACTGTTTTTCGCAAAAACATCAAGAGAAGCATCATAGAGAGAAGCCATAAATTCGGCTTCGGCAGGTTTCGATAAATAGTCGGAAATTTTAAGCTGCCAATTTTCACTTGCGCCCGGCAAGGTCTTATCTCTAAATGTTATAAATTTAATGTCTAATTTTTTATTTTCCCAATCCACGTTTATGGTTTGGCTGTATTCATAAACCCTGCCTCCTTTTACAAAAATCAGATTTACAGCTATATTTCCACGATGTAACTCTTCTATTGGGATTACTATTTTCTTAATCTCCGAACTTAATTTAATGGTTTCTGATTTCGTTATTTTTCCTTTAACTTCTAAATCGTAAAATATACGCACATTTTTATACGAAGAACCAACATACAAAGTTACAGTTTCACCGGGCTGTGCAGATGTTTTGTCAATGTGGAAGAAGTCTGTAGTTTTATAGGGTAGTTTTTTATCTTTTTCAGAAAATAAAATAAATTCCTGTACATTTTCAACAAGATTTCCCCATTTATCTACCGATTTTAAAACCATACGGTAAACACCGGATGCCCACTTTTCAACATTATCAAGTTTTAATGTTCTGCCGTCAGCTGTATGTATTGTCTTACGGAAAACTGTTTTTTCTATTTCAAATGTAGAAAAATCTGTTTCATTGTCGTATTCATGTCCGGGATATTTTTTATACCACTCTTCTTTTGAATACTGAGGCATATTTACTCTTCCCCATGGTTTTTCGGCCAATATCTTTTCATTGTCTTTTAACTTAAATACCTGAATTTCAACATTGGCAGGCACAAAAGCTCCCGAAGCATTCTGTGTATTTATTAAAATATCGCCTATTTGTTCACGAATAATAAGTGGCTTTATATTACTTGATAATTCCAGTGCACGGTTCGACACAAAAATAGAAGAAGAGGAGGTTTGTGTTTCGCCATTTATATCTGTAACAGAAATGTTTACAGTATAATTATAAGCAACAAAATGTCGCAACAAATCTATTTCATCTACTTCAGCTTTAAATTGTATGTTGAATTTTCCTTCGCCATCTAAAACTAAATCTCCGAATGCAATTTCTCTTGAAGAAACGTTTCCGAAAAATGGCCTCCAAAGCGGATGTCGTACCACTGTGTATGAAACTCTTGCATCGGTAAGCGCCGTGCCTGCAAAAGTTGTGGCAATACCTTCTACAGAAACCATATCGTTTATTCTATATTCTCCCTCAACAGGCAATGTTCTTACTTCAAACATCGGACGCTTATATTCCTCAACTCTTATGCCAAGCCTGCCATTATTAGTATATACTGTAAAGCTCCCAGTTAAAACTCCCATCGGAATTGTAAATGATCCGGAAATAGTTCCATATTCATTTGAAACTAAATGAAGACTCTCGGTATTTTGCCAATTTACGTCTTTCAAATCAACTTTGATAGAATGATTTGGCAGTATTTTAACTTCATCGCCATATTTTTCCAAACATATTCCTTTGAAATGTACGGTTTGCCCCGGACGATAAATAGCTCTATCGGTAAAGAACTTTATTTCAATTCTTTTTTGTTCCGGATTTTCAGTTCTTAAATTAAAACCAACATTTTCCGAAATAAAATCATTTTTATGGCTAACATCTACACGGAAATTTACCCACCTGTTTCTATTATTGCTATTAATTTTTGCATATCCGGTTTTATCCGTATAAACCGTTATTTCTTTCGTATAAATATTTTTACCTTGTTTGAAATCAAAAACTTGCGAATAAAGATCTATTCTTGCATTTGCAACCGGCTGTCCGGTTTTCCGATTTAGAATAAACAAACCTGCATTATCATCACTATATCTTTTATTTAACATACAAAGATCGGAAGAAAAAATAGTGGCAAAAATCTTTTCATTGTCCTTTGTTTCTAAAACTATTACATAAAAACCATAAGGCAGCGGTTCTGTTAGGTATTCCGTATAATGTGTATTAAAATCTTCTGATCCATGCAACGCTACCCCTTTAATACGAGCAACTTCTTTTGAAATGTTCAATAATTCCGAAAAGTATTGATCGGAATGCTGCCTTGCATTAATATTTAAGTAATTTTCATAATCACATTTAAGGATAGTTATAGAAAAGTGATCCGTATTGCGATAGGTTATTCGCAAAGGAAACCGTTCATTAGCGTTTGCAACTTTTTCAACCTCAAACCTTAAGATGGTTTCTTTAATTTCATTTTTTAAATCATAACAAGCCGCATAAAATTTTGCATTGGGAAAACGAGCCATCGCATCCTCAAGCAGTCCCATTGCTTTTGTTTTACTGAGCCTATACTGAAATGTAGTTGAGTCCAAGAAATTATAAGACTCTCCTAACTGATTGTAATATTGTGCCAACTCCCAGTTAATTTGCGCCAATTCGGGAACATTATTATATTTTTGTTGTAAGCTAACAAGCGCCGTTTCCCACACTCTATCTCTATCTGCCGTAACGAGGTTGTCTCTTACAAAACCCAATCTCACTACATCCGCATTTACAAGCGCTTCCGTATTATCCGGATTTTCTAATCGAAATCTTAACCAATTTTGATAAATTTTTAATGCCGCATAATTAAACGAAAGGGTGTCGCCTGATAAAGGCAGATTCACAAACGTCTCTACATCGGAAAGATACGCATTGTCTCTAAATCTATCATTGTTATTTCGAAAACCAAAATGATTAGACTCCTGTGTGCTAAGTTGGGTAATTGCATAATATGCCACAAAATCGTACAATGTTGGAAAACGCGTTTCAGATTCTTCAGCGTTTTGAATGAAGTCAGAATATTTGGAAGTATTCTCATTTTTCAAGATGTCATTTAACGCTAAAAAATAATTTTTAATAATCTTATTCTGAAATCTTGTCCTGTCCCACGTGGCAATATCATTGTTTTCAAAACCTAAAGTTACCGATCGCTGATTTATCATATATGAATTAAAACCAAAGTACTCTTCATACATTTTTGCTAAAAACAAGTGCATGAATGATCTAACAACACCACGATAGTTCAAAATTTCCGATTCTAACTTTATTATTGAATTTTTCATACCGTCTTCTTCCAACGTTTTTAAATAGCCTATCTTGTGAACTATAGATTTTATGATTTGCTTTTCGTTATGTTCCAAAATAGCGAGCGCATAAATCTCTTCTACCACTTTTAATGCCGATTGCGGTAGTGCATCGTTGTTAAATGCTTCTACTTGTTTCCAAAGCGTCTCATACGATTCAAGTGATGTGGTTTGTTTGTTTGCAAAAATGGTTATTGTTAAAAAACACGTGATGCTTAGTAATACGGCTTTAATGGTTTGATACATATTGTGATTGTTAATTTAATTACTGTTGGGTGAATAAGACGCGAAAATAGAAAAAATCATCTTCCCTCTTGACAAACGACTTTCTATGATGTATATTTGCGGTCTAAAAAAGCGATATGGAAACGTCAACTACAAAACCGGAACTAACAATTATCAAAAGCAAAATTTATGAAATAAGAGGTCTGAAAGTGATGTTGGATTTTGATTTAGCGGAAATTTATCACGTTGAAACAAAAAATTTAAAACGGGCAGTTAAAAGAAATATTGAACGTTTTCCTATTGATTTTATGTTTGAATTAACTCAAAATGAGGTGCATTCTTTGAGGTGCCAAATTGGCACCTCAAGCTGGGGCGGCACACGTTATTTGCCTTTTGCATTTACAGAGCAAGGCGTTGCGCAACTCTCATAAATAGTTCATTTGCTATAGAGATGAATATTGGTATTATAAGGACTTTCGTTGCACTCCGTCAGTACACTTTAGGATACGCAGATCTTAACCGTAAAATAGAAGATTTTATGATTGAAACAAATACACAGTTTAATGAAATATACCTGCTTTTAGATGAGTTCGCAGCACATAAAAAAGAACTGGAAAAACCGCAAAATCGGATTGGATTTGTTCTAAGGTAAAACAATATTGATGTAATTTACATGAAAAATTTTAAGATATTTGCAGCCTTATAATTAAACGCGAACATGGATTTTAAACAACAAATTTTACAAGGCATTCCAACAGAATTACCGACATTAAGACCCTACGACACTACAGTAAGTCACGCTCCCAAACGCAAAGATATTTTAACCCAAGAGGAAAAAAAATTGGCATTGCACAATGCGTTACGCTATTTTAAACCCGAATGGCATGCCGTTTTGGCGCCCGAGTTTGCTAAAGAATTGCATGATTACGGTAGAATTTATATGTATCGTTTTCGTCCTGATTACAAAATATATGCACGTCCAATTGAAGAATATCCGGCAAAAACAAAACAAGCCGCAGCCATTATGTTAATGATTCAAAACAATTTGGATTATGCGGTGGCGCAACATCCGCACGAGTTGATTACTTACGGCGGAAACGGAGCAGTGTTCCAAAATTGGGCGCAATATTTGCTTACGATGCAATACTTGGCAACCATGACTGAAGAGCAAACGCTGGTACTCTACTCCGGACATCCGCTGGGTTTGTTCCCTTCGCATAAAGATGCCCCGCGTGTGGTGGTTACCAATGGAATGATGATTCCAAATTATTCAAAACCGGACGATTGGGAACGATTCAACGCATTAGGCGTAACGCAATATGGACAAATGACCGCAGGTTCCTATATGTATATTGGACCGCAAGGTATTGTGCATGGAACCACTATTACTGTGTTAAATGCAAGCAGGATGCAACAGGGCGAAATTTCCGGTAAATTGTTCATTACAGCTGGGTTGGGAGGCATGTCGGGCGCGCAGCCTAAAGCCGGAAATATTGCAGGGATAGTTTCAATTACGGCAGAGGTGAACCCTGCGGCTACATACAAGCGCCACGAACAAGGCTGGGTCGATGAAGTGTATAACAATTTAGATGACCTGTTTGCAAAAGTGAAAGAAGCACAGACACAAAAAACGGCACGTTCATTTGCATACGACGGAAATATTGTAGACTTGTGGGAATATTGTGCAAAGCACGATATTCACGTAGATTTGGGTTCCGACCAAACATCACTTCATAATCCGTGGGCAGGTGGTTACTATCCTGTGGGATATTCGTTTGAAGAATCGAATAGAATGATGGCGGAAGAGCCGGAAAAATTCCATGCTGCCGTACAGGAGTCGTTACGCCGCCATGTGGCAGCTGTTAATAAATTAGCTGAAAGAGAGATGTACTTCTTCGATTACGGCAATGCGTTTTTATTGGAGTCAAGTCGTGCCGGCGCTGACATTTTAAAACCTGACGGCAAATTCAAATACCCTTCTTATGTGCAAGATATCATGGGACCGATGTGTTTTGATTACGGCTTTGGACCGTTTCGCTGGGTGTGCACCTCCGGAAAACCGGAAGACTTGGATATGACCGACAAAATCGCAATGGAAGTGTTAGAAAAAATGAGCGAAAACTCACCTCAAGAAATCAAGCAGCAAATGCGTGATAATATTACGTGGATTAAAGGAGCGAAAGCGAACAAATTGGTGGTAGGTTCGCAAGCCCGCATTCTATACGCCGATGCGGAAGGACGTATTAAAATAGCCGCCGCTTTTAATCAAGCGATTAAAGAAGGCAAAATTAGTGCGCCGATCGTATTGGGACGCGATCATCACGATGTATCCGGTACGGATTCTCCATTTAGAGAAACCTCCAATATTTACGATGGTTCTTCCTTTACCGCCGACATGGCAATACATAATGTAATAGGCGATTCTTTCCGTGGCGCTACGTGGGTATCTATTCACAACGGCGGTGGCGTAGGTTGGGGCGAAGTGATTAACGGCGGCTTCGGCATGGTGTTAGACGGCTCTGAAGATGCTGATAGGCGATTGAAAAGTATGCTCTTTTGGGATGTAAACAACGGTATCTCGCGCCGCGCATGGGCACGCAACGATGAAGCTATTTTTGCCATTAAACGCGCTATGAATGAAAACCCGAACTTGAAAGTTACTTTGCCGAATTTTGCGGATAAAGAGTTGGTTGATGAGGTGGTAGAGTGATGTTTTTGGTGGGGGGATGATGTGTATTTAATAGTTAGATGCAGGTGGTGGATAACGCAACCGAAAAGAACTGAGAGTCAATGTGGACAACCATTCTGAAAGAGCAGAACAGTAAAAATATTAATCTTAAATCCGTTGCGAAAAATCCGAAGAACTTTACCAAAACGCTTAATCGGAGAAGTTGATAACTGAGAGTAGAGATAATTTTTAAAATTTATAATCAATAGAACTACTTAATGAAAAAGAAAGAAAGAAAGAAAGAAAGAAAGAAATGATAAATCTACAGTCTTTGAGATTGTATTATTGATAATTTTTGCGCCAATTTGGATTCCAATAGCACTTGTAATGTTGCTCTTTATGGGATTAGGAGAAATTATTAAAGCAATAATAGAACTTATCAAATGGTTGCTATTAATAATCATTTTAGCATTACTTGCCTTCATTCTCTATTTTTACGAAAAATAATTTACTTTTATAGAAAATTGAAAATAAAATAAATAGCGCGAAACAACAGTACCTAATGAGCAGTTTGTCACAAGCGGAGCTTATCTCGCGGGGTAAATATGTTAAATCAAAAACTTACTTGCGTTGCCAGTATATTGAAAATCCCACCTACGGCAAGCTACTATATTTAAAACATTTTTGAGAGAATGAAAAGCATAAAAAAGACATCCCGTCCACAAGAAAATATGGATTATGAATTTATAAAAACAAGACTATCTCCATGTGGATTGCACTGTGGAAAATGTTTTGCCTTTTCTGAAGGAGAAATTTGCCGGTTAAGTAAAAATTTGAAAGAAAATTTGGGAAATTTTGATGCGTATGCGGAAAGATTTGTAAGCTTGCTGGATGAGCCATTGTTCCTAAAATATCCTGAATTTAAAGAAATCCTGAATTATTTTTCTTCAGGGAAATGTAAAGGATGTAGAAAAGAAAAGTGTGTTTTGTTCAAAAATTGCAACGTTAGAGAGTGTAGTGAGAATAAACACGTTGATTTTTGTTTCCAATGTTTGGAATTTCCATGTAATAATTCAGGATTTGACGAAAAATTACAGAAACGTTGGAAATTGGCAAATACAAAAATGAAAGAGTGTGGTGTTGAAGCGTATTATAACGAAATAAAAGATAAACCTCGATATTGAATAAAATAATGATAAAATGTCGGCAGATAATAGGTGATTTGACGAACTCGACAGTAATCCTTTTTTCCCCTAATTATCACACCCCTTGCGAATAATTAGGAGCTTCGCTCGTAATGGTGATATCGTGTGGATGGCTTTCTGCCACGCCGGCATTGGTAGTTCTGCAGAATTTGGCATGATGTAAATCGGTGATGTTTTTTGCGCCGCAATATCCCATGCCCGCGCGTAACCCGCCTGCCATTTGGTAAATTACCTCAATGAGATCGCCTTTGTAAGGCACTCTACCTGAGATCCCTTCGGGCACTAATTTTTTCACATCATCCACATCGTTTTGCATATAGCGGTCTTTTGACCCTCTTTGCATTGCCTCTAATGAGCCCATGCCACGGTAGCTTTTAAACTTACGACCGTTAAACAAAATGGTTTCACCCGGAGACTCTTCTACACCGGCTAATAAACTACCCAACATTACCGAACTTGCTCCGGCAGCCAATGCTTTCACAATGTCTCCCGAATATCTGATACCACCGTCGGCAATAATAGGCACGCCGGTGTTTTTTATAGCATTATATACTTCATAGATGGCGCTGATTTGCGGCACGCCTACACCGGCTATTACGCGTGTGGTGCAAATGCTGCCGGGTCCAATACCTACTTTTACGGCATCGGCGCCTGCATTTACTAACACCTTAGCGGCTTCTGCCGTAGCAATATTACCTACTATAACATCTAAATCCAGATATTTAAATTTGATGGTTTTTAAAGTATCAATCACGCTTTTCGAATGCCCGTGGGCAGAGTCCAAAACAATGGCATCTACGCCGGCTTTCACTAACGCATCTATCCTTTCTTCCGTATCGGATGAAATTCCAACGCCGGCAGCCACACGCAAACGGCCCAATGTATCCTTGCTCGCAAAAGGCTTGTCTTTTGCTTTGGTAATATCTTTATAAGTAATTAACCCGAGAAGCCTGCCGTCATTATCGACTACCGGCAATTTTTCAATTTTATACTGTTGCAAAATATCACTGGCTTGCTCAAGTGTAATTCCTTTTTTTGTAACAATTAAATTTTCTTTGGTCATTACCAAATCAATAGGTTTGTTGAAGTTTTTCTCAAAACGAAGATCGCGATTGGTTACAATGCCTACTAATTTTTTACTTTCGTCCACTACCGGAATTCCGCCTATTTTATATTCTGCCATTAATTGTAATGCGTCACCCACTGTTTTTTCCCGTTCAATAGTAACAGGGGTATTAATCATTCCGTTTTCAGCACGTTTTACCGATTTTACTTGCTTTGCCTGCTCTTCAATAGGCATATTTTTATGAATAACCCCAATGCCGCCTTCGCGGGCAATGGATATTGCCATCTTAGTTTCCGTAACAGTATCCATAGCTGCAGAAACAAAAGGCACGTTCAGTACAATATTTCTTGAGAAGCGGGTAGCTAACTCCACTTCCTTAGGAAGAATCTCCGAATATGCAGGAATTAACAACAAATCATCGAAAGTAACACCCTCAAGAATTATTCTGTCGGTTTGAAATGATGACATAACGTTATTATTTTTTTGTTTCTCTTAATATGACAATAGTTCCCGAGTAAGTTTTCTTTTTGGGAAAGGCATCATATATAAAAGCATAGTAATAAGTTCCGTCCGGAAGTTTTTGCCCGCCTCTCGACAAGCCCGCAAAAGCATCTTCAGTATTAAAATATTGCTGGTCTTTGAAAATACATTTGTAATTCTTTTGATGAAAAACACTTTTTCCCCAACGGTCGTATATGGTAAGTTCATTGTCTCTGTCCAAATTTAACTTTCTGATACCCAAAATATCATTTATTCCATCACCATTCGGAGTAATGATGTCGGGAATTATTAATGCGCAGTCTTCTACCAAAGTGTCTACTGATAAGAAGCAGTTCGTAATTCGTAAATCCGTCAAAACCTTATACAGGCTTGTGTCCATATAAGCCATTACAGAATAATGTCCGGCTTCATTAATTTCTAAATTCGGCGATTCAATAATAGTAAATGTAGTGCCTCTTTTTTTATTATAAAATACCCAATCGAAAGCTGTAAAATTGGTAAATAATTCAAATACGCCTAATGGTTCCTCGCCTCTACAAAAAGCTTCTTGGTCGAAAAGCAGGAACAATTCAGGCTCATCAATGATAGTGACTGTCAAGATTTTTAATGTATCGCAAGCGCTATCCGGATTTTTAGCTAAGAAAAAGCGTTCTACTTCTGTTATATAATCGCCGAAATAATCGGGAGGACGCGTAATGACTAAATCACCCCATCTCACTTCACCACAAGATATGATTTCGTATCTTTGGATAGTATACGGCTCAACTGTGATCTCCCAACGCACTAAACTGTCACATCCGGAAGCAGATTGTAAAGTATCCCATGGGGTAACTTGATTAGTTTGAATATTAGGAAATATGAGATCTCCGTGAGTGTTTGTAGAAATAGTAATATCTCTTCCCTGGCAAGCCGCAACATTAAAAATTGTTCGAGGATAATCAATATTTACTGTGGTGGTTATAGTATCAAAAATCGTGGGTGCGCCTTCGGTATGTATCTCAAAAAAAATAGAAACGGTATACTGGTTAACCTCCGGATAGCTAAAGATAACAGGAAATGTGAAGCTGATGGGTGTAACGTCGCAAATAAGATCACGATAATAATTATCATACCAACAAAAAGTATACGTAATGTTAGGATCTAAAACAACAAAGTCAAAGGTAATAGAATCACCGGGACAATAATTAGCTGCCGGAGTAAACTCTCCGTCAATCAACATTCTGAAATAGCTGTTTGAAGGGTTGGTATTGGATTTTTGTTTGGATTTTTGCGCAAATCCGGAAACTGCAATACTGCTAACAATTAATAAGAGTATAATTTTTCTAAACATTGTGGAATATAATTAATGGCTGCAAAAGTACATCATTTTAGAAAATAAATTGCTTTTTTGATAAAAAAAGTGGCAATGCCGCGCTAAACTTCAAATTAACTCTTAAACAATGTTGCTTAAACCCTATAATATGCTAGGTTTTCTACTGAGGCAATGGTAATAAAACTTGCGCCGTTGGTAGGTCCGAATGATCCTCCCACAACAGCTACAGTATCGGATAAAGTTACTTTGTTTTTGGCAATAAGTTTCTCTAATATTTCCGTCAAAAACGTATCGCGCGAATCTTTTTTATTCATGGCGTATGCTTCAACGCCAAAAGTGAGCGCCATTTGGCGGCGTATAGTTTCGGAGTAACAAAAAACATATACCGGAACCTTACCCCTATAAGCTGCAATGTAGTTGGCAGTCCTTCCGGTAAGCGTATCCACAAGAATGGCTTTAATAGGCAAGGTTTCGCATGCCGAAACAGCAGCTTGTGCAACCACCGAAAGCACAGAATTGCCTGCACTTCTCGGTTTCAATGTATAAGTATCCAATAATTTTTCCGATTCACAAATCACGCGCGTCATAACATTTACAGCTTCAATAGGATATGCACCCATGGCAGTTTCCCCGGAAAGCATTAATGCGTCGGCTTTTTCGTGTACTGCCGTAGCGACGTCGGTAACTTCCGCGCGCGTAGGACGTGGGCTGACGATCATACTGTGTAGCATTTGTGTGGCTATAATCACCGGTTTGCTCATTCGCACACATTTGCGCACGATTTCTCGCTGTATAACCGGAATGCGTTCAATGGGGATTTCAATTCCCAAGTCGCCGCGCGCCACCATAATTCCATCGGATACCTCAATAATAGCATCAATATTATCCACACCAGTTTGATTTTCAATTTTAGCAATTACTTTAACAAGCGATTCTTTTTCAGCCAATAATGCTTTTATTTCTAAAACATCCGAAGCATGTTGTACAAAACTATGCGCAATGAAATCAAGTTCATTTTCAATGGCAAACTCTATGAATGTACGGTCTTTGTCTGAAATCACCGGTAACTTTAGCTCAATACCGGGTACATTTACTCCTTTTCGGAGTTTGATTTCGCCGCTATTCATTACTTCACAAACTAACTTTTCTTCGTCTTTATCTACGACAATCAATTCAATATCGCCATCATCAATTAAGACCCTGCTTCCCATAGGAATCTCCTTCACAAATCCATCATAATTTACGAAAACAGTATTTTTTTCACACGTTCCGTTTTTATCACCTTTTAAAAAGATTATATCACCTTTATTTACTTGAACGGGTATTCCAAAGGAGGATGTGCGTACTTCCGGTCCTTTGGTATCTACTAAAATTGCTATGGAGCTATTGAGGTTTCTAATATTGCGAATGAGCGCTTTAGCTTCATCAATATCCTGATGCGCCGTATTAAGGCGTATCACATTTACGCCGGCTTCAAAAAGTTGAGATAAAAATTCAGGAGTGCCTGTTTTAGGCGAAATAGTTGCTATAATTTTAGTACGTTTTGTCATGGCTTAAGATTTTGCGATGACGAACTTACCGTCTCTCCACTCTCTTTATTACCAAGTTTTTTTGCGCCCACGGCGAATAGCGCGCCTGTGGCATCTCAATGGTAATGATTTCGCTTTCCTCATCTCTGTTAGCATTCAAATAAAAATGCAACGCCATGGTAATAGCTGCTAATTCTTCGCTGTTACTAAATTCATCTTCTACTCTTTCATCAAAAACGGCAGAAGATGATTTTGAAGCTTGCTGCTCATGCCTCTTATGTTTATGTTCCAAGTTCTTCTGTCTCAGTTCAGTCACCCATTTTCCGAGAGCTTTCAACATAATCATAGACAAAAACAATATGGTAAATACCGCCAATGTAGCGGCAATTACCATCAATACACTATATCCTGTACTCATAAATTAAGTTTTAAATTTTGAATTTATAATGGAAGATTATCATGCTTTTTTGCCGGATTTTCTAAACGTTTGTTCTTCAAGGACTCTAAAGCGCGAATTACACGGAAACGGGTATTGCGCGGCTCAATCACATCATCAATATATCCGTAGCGTGCCGCTATATAAGGATTTGCAAACGCTTTGCGGTATTCGGCTTCTTTTTCGGCAATAAATTCTGCGCGTTTTTCTTTATCTTCTATTGCGGCAATTTCTCTTCCGCTAAGAATTTCTACGGCACCTTTTTCGCCCATTACTGCAATCTCGGCAGTGGGCCAAGCATAGTTAATGTCTCCACGTAAATGCTTAGAACTCATTACACAATAGGCGCCTCCGTAGTTTTTCCTTAAAATAACCGTTACTTTTGGAACGGTAGCTTCGCCATAAGCATATAATAATTTTGCGCCATGAAGAATTAATGCGCCATATTCTTGTTGTGTTCCTGGTAAGAAACCGGGAACGTCCACCAATGTAACCAACGGAATATTAAAGGCATCACAAAAACGGATAAAACGTGCGCCTTTGCGAGAGGAGTTGATGTCTAAAACGCCGGCTAAATATCTGGGTTGATTGGCAACAATTCCTACCGGCATTCCATTGAAGCGGGCAAAGCCCACCATAATGTTTTTAGCGTAGTTCTCATGCACTTCGAAAAAATCGCCATCATCCACAATACTTAAAACAACATCTTTAACATCATAAGGTTTATTGGGATTATCAGGAATGATTTGATTTAAAGTATCTTCCAAACGATTAATAGGATCTTGTGTAGCTTTAAACGGAGGTTCTTCCATATTGTTAGAAGGAACGTAGCTCAATAGCTTGCGAATTTGCGCAATGCCAATCTCTTCATTGTCCACTGCAAAGTGTGCTACACCGGATTTGGTAGAGTGCATAACGGCGCCACCCAAATCTTCTACGGTAACATCCTCATTTGTAACAGTTTTCACTACTTTTGGACCGGTAACGAACATATAGCTGGTGTTTTTCACCATCATAATAAAATCGGTGAGCGCGGGCGAATATACAGCGCCTCCGGCACAAGGACCGAAAATAGCGGAAATTTGAGGAATAACGCCCGAAGCCAAAATGTTGCGTTGGAAGATTTCGGAGTATCCTGCCAAACTGTTTACGCCTTCCTGAATACGCGCTCCACCGGAGTCGTTGAACCCTATTACCGGCGCTCCCATTTTCATGGCTTGATCCAACACTTTGCAAATCTTATTGGCAACTGTTTCCGAAAGAGATCCTCCAAATACGGTGAAATCTTGCGAGTATACAAATACCAAACGGCCTTCAACGGTGCCATACCCTGTTACCACGCCGTCGGATAAATATTTTTCTTTTTCCATTCCGAAGTTTGTACAGCGATGGGTAACAAACATATCAAACTCTTCAAAACTACCTTCATCTAAAAACATGAAGATACGCTCACGTGCAGTAAATTTGCCTTGGGCGTGTTGTTTCTCAATACGTTTTTCACCACCCCCCAATCTTGCAGTTTCTCGCAGCTTCAAGAGCTCATTGATTTTTTCTTGCATTGTCATAATATGTTGATATTAAATTAAATACGCTTATTTATGCCTATTCTATTTTGTGTGGCAAAAATATAAAAAAATAGATTGTTCAATCCGTTCTATTCTTTAAACTTTTTTTGTACTTTTGCCACCCTATTTAAGCAGTGTAAAATATGAGAACTTTCACATTTATTCTAACATTCATCATGGTCAATATCTGTGTAATAAGCGTGGCAAATGCTGAAACGACGATTGACCAAGTAGCACAACATGAAACTGTACTTACGGATGCCCATGCGATTATTGAGCATGAAACCGTGCATAAAGTTATGGATGGTTATGTTGTGGGTCTTACACAAATGACCTACAAGCAACTAATCATGATATTGATTGCTATAATGTTTGTATATTTATCCATTGCTAAGAAATATGAACCGCTGTTATTACTACCGTTGGCATTTGGAATCTTGCTCGGCAATATCCCTCTTGCCGGTCTTTCGGCTTATGACCAAGGCGGTTTGATAAATTTCCTGTATAATGGAATTATTTACGTCATCTATCCACCGTTAATCTTCTTGTGTATAGGCGCCATGACCGACTTTGGTCCATTGATTGCCTCTCCGAAGAACGCGCTTATTGGTTTGGGCGGGCAACTTGGAATTTTTGTAGCGCTTGGCGGAGCCTTGTTTATGGGAAATCTGTTAGCTCCATTCATTTCAGGATTTGATGGGTTTACTCTGAATGAAGCAGCTTCTATCGCCATTATTGGAAGCTCCGACGGACCTACTGCAATCTATACTGCCAGCCGTCTTGCACCGAACCTGCTACCTACCATTGCAATTGCCGCTTTTTCTTATATGGCATTGGTGCCTTTCATACAGCCACCAATCATGAGGGCGCTTACTACGCCAAAAGAGCGGGTTATTGTTATGCCGCCGCCTAAACAAGTAACACAAAGACAAAAAATAGTTTTCCCTATTGCAATAACACTTATAACCTTATTGTTGGTTCCGGCTGCCGGAGCGCTCATCGGCATGATGATGCTGGGCAATTTAATCAGAGAAAGCGGGGTAACCGGACGCTATATTGAAACGCTTCAAAATGCTTTCTTGAATATATTAACGTTGTTGGTGGCTCTTTGCATCGGCGCTTCCGCTACTGCAGATCGCTTTCTTACTTTTCAAACATTACTCATCGTTTTCCTCGGATTGGTAGCGTTTTGCTTCGGAACGATTGGTGGTGTTTTAATTGCAAAACTTTTATGCAAACTTACCGGTGGAAAAATTAATCCGCTAATTGGTAATTCAGGCGTATCCGCTATGCCGATGGCTGCCCGTATTTCTCAAAGAGTAGGAAGAGAATACAATCCGGATAATCATTTGCTAATGCACGCCATGGGTCCCATCGTTTCCAGCACGATTAGCTCTGCTATTATTGCAGGTATTTTCATTGCGTTATACGGTGGAATGGGATAATTTATTTTCTCAAATTAATTGTTTCTAATACGCTTTCCTTGCATTAAAATAATAATCTATTTTTGCAACTTCATTATTTTAATACTAAATACAACAACAATGGACTTAAGCAAAATCCTATCTATCAGTGGAAAAAACGGACTTTTTGAATTGATTTCACAAGGAAAAAATAATTTTATTGTAGAATCTTTAGAAGATAAAAAACGGTTTCCGGCATTTCAAAATGACGGAATTTCTACATTAGACAATATTTCTATTTATACGTATGACGACTCAATTGAGTTGGGCAAAGTACTTCAAGCAATTTATCTGAAACAAGAAAAACAGCCTCTTGAATATAAAACGTTAACGGATGCACAATTGCGCGCCTACTTTAAAGAAGTGCTTCCCAACTATGACGAAGATAGGGTTTTTATATCCAATATCAAAAAAATATATCAATGGTATAACATTTTGTTGAAAAACGACTTGATATCCATTGAGGAAACTGTTGAAAAAACGGAGCCTTTGGCAGAGAAAACAACGGAATAGTTACGAATTACGAAGAAGGCTTAAATCTTTAAATTTTTAAATGAGAAATAAAGAGTTTCGAAGGCATTTTTTAACCATAGCTACCACCGCTGTGGTTATTATTTTCGGTGGAGGGACATATCTATATTATTATTTTTTCAGGCAAATGAATGCGCAGCTCATCGAAACGATTCCTGCCGATGCCGCTTTTTTATTTCAAATTAATGATAATGAAGTATTTTTGAAATCCGTTAAAGATATTCATCCCTATATCCATCTTCTTTTTGGATTAGGCGCTTATCCGGGATACCAGTTTTTTATAGACCAATTGCCGGGAAAAAACAATCAAGTAATTTTTTCCGGACATTCTAACGGGGAAACACTTACCATTCTTTTTGCTTGTAAGATTCATGAAAAAGCTTTTAAGCAACTCCTTTTAAAACTACAAATTGATGAGAAAAATTACACAAAATTTGAGCAAACTAAAATTTACACATTTGGAACACATTTAAGGCGTTTTGTTTTTACCCATCACAGAGGTATTTTGCTGATATCCGAAAATACAACATTACTTAAAAAAGCAATTAGCCAACTGAGGAATCCGAAAAATTTAACAACTTTAAAACCTTTCGAAGCGTTATTTGAGACTATGGAAAAAAGTAAAAAACAAAATTGGCTTGTGTTAAATCACAAAAAATATTTCTCCCATTTTGAACCCTACTTTAATAGTGAGACAAATACTGCATTAGCTCAATTTTCTTCGAATGTTCCCTGGTCAGCCTATCAAGTGCGGTTTTCCGGGTTAGAAATGCTATTAACAGGTTACCTGTCCGGGTTTTCTTCACTTAACGACTACGAAATAGCAATTTCTGCCGCAACCCCTGAATATTGGAATCGCTACTTGTCTGGGCTTGGCATGAACAAATCTCCCATCGCTCAAATGAAAGTATTTACTTTTTTTTCAACTTCATTAAATCCGGAACTAAAAACGGCGAATGGGGTGATAGCGTTTTAAAAATTTGGACTTCCTGACTAATTCCGTCCACAAAGATAAGAGTGAAAAAAAACTTAACTTTGTCCTATGGAAAAAAACAGAACAAACCGGAAGTATGATCGCAGTTTCAAGGAAAGTGCGGTCATTTTATGTTACGAGCGTAACAACTTATCTGCCATTGCCCGTAAACTTGGCGTAGACCCCAAGTGTTTATAATGAAGGAAATCAAACCAGGTATTTATTTTTTCAAAAAAATATTTCCTCTATGTTTTTCGTATTAATATTTAATTATATTTGCGACCCTTAAAAAATTGTATGTATACAAGTAGGCTTTAAATACTGTTTTATATTGTAATGTGCTTTTTTTTAATGATTTGGTTTGATGTTCGTATATGATTAATAGAATTCGGCATTGGTAAAATTCAAAGCATTTTATTCCAAAATCTTATATAAAACAAACTTTTAAGAATCGAATAATAATAAAAAATAGATAAAAAATGAAAAAAGTAGTGAATTATTTTAAGGAAACTTACGATGAGCTGGTTCATAAAGTAACATGGCCCTCAATGAAAGATCTGCAAAATAGCGTTATCGTGGTGTCTATTGCTTCCCTAATCATCGCACTTATAGTGTTTATGATGGATCTCGTGTTTAACGCAGGCGTGCACGCCTTATTCCCTGCAATGTAGTTTTTATCTTAGTTGGTATTTTTACCCATAACACTTTGAGTATGGCAGAAATTGAAAAAAAGTGGTATGTCATTCGTGCAGCTACCGGAACCGAAAAAAAAGTGAAGTCGAACATCGAAAGCGAAGTTCATGCTTCACCTTATGTTAAGGATATGGTAACGCGCGTGCTCATTCCCACAGAAAAAATTTACCAGATTCGCAACGGTAAAAAAGTGAGCAAAGAGCGAAATTATTTCCCCGGATACGTCTTCGTAGAAGCGGTTATGACGGGAGAGGTAAAACACACTTTGCTTAGCGTGCCGGGCGTGCTCGGATTCGTAGGATGCAAACGTAAACTAGATCCGCCTATCCCGTTACGTCCCATTGAAGTAACCCGAATGCTAGGAAAAGTAGACGAATTGCTCGAACAAGACGATACGTATGCTACTCCTTACATCGTAGGCGAAGAAATCAAGGTGATTGACGGACCATTCAACACTTTTACCGGTATCATTGAAGAAGTGAATGCCGAGAAAAAGAAACTGAAAGTTATGGTGAAAATTTTTGGTCGTAAAACCCCTCTCGAACTAAGTTTTATGCAAGTTGAAAAAGCGTAAACTACCAACATCAATTAGTTACAAACAATTAAAAACAAACAAATGGCAAAAGAAGTAGCTGCACTAATTAAGTTACAAATCAAAGGAGGTGCTGCCAATCCATCGCCACCCGTTGGACCCGCATTAG